>Ga0247778_1000252_pt1 | contig 88356 bp, 68 predicted proteins | sample UWRJL049202B5_FD_179939 | JGI IMG/M metagenome (GOLD analysis project Ga0247778, IMG submission 179939) | Plant litter microbial communities from Arlington Agricultural Research Station in Wisconsin, United States - UWRJ-L049-202B-5 | ecosystem: Environmental > Terrestrial > Plant litter >... | reverse complement strand
TCCGATCTCCGGCCTTGCTGAGGGGCAGGGTCGCGCTCGCACGGTCGGAATCACGCTTGGAATCGTTCATGGTGGGAGACAATTGTTGAGTGGTCATGGACGCATCCTCGGCTCGCACAATGCGGGCAAAACTCAGTGTTCCTCAGGGCGTCGGGTGACGACCTGGGCGATGATATTCAGCACGAGCACAATCGTGACCAGCACCAGCGACGCGGCCCACGCCAGTGCGACTTGGTGTTCGAAGGGGCTGCCCGCAAAGTTGTAAATCAGCACCGAGAGCGAAGCGATCGGCTTCAAGAGCTGGCCATCGAACCAGTAATCGCTGAACAGCGCCGTGAACAACAGGGGCGCGGTTTCACCCATGGCGCGAGCCAGCGCCAACATCACGCCCGTCAAGATGCCGGGGATGGCGGTCGGGATCACGATCTTCGTCACGACCTGCGCGCGCGTGGCGCCCATGCCGAACGCGGCCATCTTCATCTTGCTCGGGACACCGCGCAGCGCGGACTCGGCGGTGAGCATCACCGTGGGCACCATGAGTATGGCCATCGCCGCACCACCGGCGAACGCGCTGAACGAACCCGTGGTGACGACCACCATCGCATACGCGAATACGCCGGCCAAAATCGAGGGCAAGCCGGTCAGCACTTTGCCGCAGAAGCGCACGATGACCGCGAGCTTGCTGTCGCCCCCATATTCGGCGAGATAGACCGCGCCCATGAAGCCGAGGGGCAGGGCCAGCGCGGTAGCGATCAGCACGACCACCAAGGTGCCGACGACGGCGTTACCGATGCCGCCGCCTTCCATACCCGCGCCTGGCGTCAGCTCGCTGAACAAGCTCGGGCTGAGCAGCGCGGCCCCTTTGACCAGCAGCATGTACAGCACCGAAAACAAGGGGAACATCGCGATCAAGCTGAACCCGACCGCGAGTACGGTGAGCCCGGTGTTGACGAGCGTGCGTGAGTCAGCGAGCGACTTTTGGAACGAGCCCCGCTGCGCGGGAACCTCTTGCGAATTCGACGCTGCGTGAGCCATCAACCGAGGCCTTTCAATTCGCGCGTGGTACGGAGCATGATGAACGAGCCGAGCGCATTCACGGTCAGCGTGATCAACATCAGCACGAGCGCGGCGTACATCAGCGCGCCGACTTCCACTTGGCCGGCTTCGGGGAAGTGGTTGGCGAGCAGCGCGGCCAGCGTATTGCCCGGTGAGAATAGAGAAAGACCAAACACGTTGGCGTTGCCCACCAACATCGCGAGCGCCATCGTTTCGCCGAGCGCGCGGCCAAAGCCCAGCACCAGCGCGCCGAATATGCCACCGACGGCCGTGGGCAGCGTGACGTTGAAGATCACTTCCCAGCGCGTCGCGCCGAGGCCATAGGCGGCGGCGGCCAAGCGCTTGGGCACGGCCGCCATGGCCTCACGGGAGATAGCGGTCACCGTGGGCAAGATCATGATTGAAAGCACGAGCGAGGCCGGCAAGATGCCGGGGCCGCTCAGGCGTGTAGAAAAGAATGGAATCGAGCCGAAGTGCTCGTTCAGCCAGCCCGCTGGGCCGCGCACGGCGGGCACCAGCACGAAGATCCCCCACAGGCCGTAAACCACGCTCGGGATCGCCGCCAGCAGCTCGATCACGTTCTTCATCGCGATCTCGACGCGGCGCGGGACGAAGCCTTGGCTCAATACCAGCGCGACGGTGATGCCCAAGAAGCCACCGATGCCGAGCGCCAAGATCGAGGTGTAGAGCGTGCCCAGAATCTCGGCCAGGATGCCGAATTGCGCGCGGTTCGCGTCCCACGTCGAGGTCGTGAGGAAACCCAAACCGTAGTCTGCGATCGCCGTCTTGGCGTGCCGCATGACCTCGAACACGACGCCGGCCAACAAGAGCACCACGCCTGCTCCGAAGGCATGCGCGAGGTGCTTGAAGACCACATCGAAGTTCTTCTGCCAGGCGCTCGGAGGGCGAGACACCGGCGAGCGAAAGGCTTCCGATAGGTCAGGACCTGCGGCTGCTTGCTTCATTCCAGTGTTTGCCATGTTCTTCTCCGAGCGCGTGGACTCAGCTGCCAATCACTCGCAATCACTCGATCGTGTCGACGGCCTTGAGCACGTTGGCCGCGACGGCATCCGGGAGCGGCACGTAGAACAGACTCTCGGACAGCTTCTGACCGTCGGTCAGGCTCCACTTGAGCACGCTCTTGAGCGCGGCGCTCTTGGCCTTGTCGTCGTACTTCTTGTGCGCGAGGATCCAGGTGTAGGTGACGATCGGGTAGGAGTCGTCGCCCGTGGGGTCGGTGACCCAAGCGCGGTTGTCGGCAGGCAGCTCGACGGCGGCAAGCGCGCTGGCCGAGCCCTTGAGCGATGGCGCAACGAACTTACCCGCCTTGTTTTCGAGCAGCGCGCTCGGCTGCTTGGTGCTCGCGGCGAAGGCGTACTCGATGTAGCCGATCGCGCCCGGGGTCTGCTTGATCTGCGCGGACACGCCGTCGTTCTTAGCGCCGCCCACGCCCACGGGCCACTCTACCGATTTACCGACGCCCGGACCCGACTTCCACTTGTCGTTGATTGCGGCCAAGTGCTGCGTGAAGACGAAGGTGGTGCCGCTGCCGTCCGAGCGATGCACGACCGAGATGTCGAGCTTCGGCAACTTGGCGCCCGGATTGCTAGCGGCGATCTTCGGGTCGTTCCACTTCTTGATCGTGCCGAGGAAGATGCCCGCGTACGCCTCGCGAGACAACTTCAAGTCGGTCACGCCTTCGAGGTTGTATGCGAGCACGATGTTGCCGGCCGTCATCGGCAACAAGATCACGTTGTCCTTGGCCTCTTTGATTTCGTCATCGGTCATCGCCGCATCGCTCGCACCGAAGTCGGTCTGGCCGGCGATGAACGCCTTGATGCCGGCGCCGCTGCCAGTCGATTGGTAATTGACGCGCACGTCTTTGTTCTTCTCGCCAAACTCACGGAACCAACGCGAGTAGAGCGGAGCCGGAAAGCTGGCACCGGACCCCTGCAGGGTGACCGGGCCGGCGGCGGCGACACGAGCGGCCGGTGCGCTGGCAGCGGCCTCCGCAGGAGGGGCTTCCTTCTTGCCGCAGCCGAGCGACAAACCAACCAAGCTGATGAACGCGACGGCCGTCGTCGCAAAGCGGGTAACCGAGATCATGAGTCGACCTTCCTCGTCACTTGAAACACAATTGCTGGATGCGTGGTACGCGATCTCGAGCGACGAGTCATGGCGTGAAGCGCTCTGCCATCAAATCGTTACATAAGGAGTCGAGGCGTACGGGGAACTGTCCGTTCAGTACTTTCGCGCGGTACTTGCGTTTGCTGATTTCGGACTTATTGGAGAGTGAGCGTCAGGCTACCGCGCGCTTGGCTTCGGACGGCTCGCTCTTGAGCAGCACGCCGAATTTCGTGCCCACGCCGGGCTTGCTCTCCACACGCACGCTGCCGCCCATGGCTTCCACCATGTGCTTCACGATCGATAGCCCGAGCCCCGTGCCGCCGATGTCGCGCGAACGGCCCGCGTCGACTCGATAGAAGCGCTCGAACAAGCGCGGCAGGTGGCGCGCTTCGATGCCGGGCCCGTTGTCTTCCACGAGTAGCTCGACGCTCTGTTCGTGCGCAATCGCCCGCAAGCGAATGGTCGAATTGGGGCAGTACTTCACCGCGTTGTCGACCAAGTTGGTGAGCACGTGCTCCAGCGCGCGGCGGTCCGCGAGCACGCGCGGCAGCTCGTCTTGCGCTTCGTTCTCGAGCACCGTCCCGCGCTTGGCCGCGCGCTCACTGAACAGGCTCAACACTTGGTCGTACACGCGGTCGACATCCAACGCTTCGATCGTCAACTTCAGGCCGCGCGATTCGATGCGCGAAAGATCCAAGAGGTCTTCGACCAAATCATGCAGGCGCTCCGCGTTGCGCTCGATGATGCCGATGAATGCGCGCGCTGCGACGGGATCATCGGCCGCGGCGTTCTGCAACGTCTCGGCCGCCGAACGTACCGCCGTCACCGGCGTGCGCAGCTCGTGCGAGACGTTGGCCACGAATTCGCGGCGCAGCGACTCCAAGCGCCGAACTTCGGTGACATCCACGAACACCGCCAGCAAGCCGCCTTGATCGCCGGGCAACTGCGCCGCGCGCACGAGCAGCCGGCGCGGTTGCAGCGAGCCAAAGTCGATTTCGCGAGTGACCGGCTCGAGTGAGCGACGACCCTGATCGAGCAGCTCCTTGAGCTCCGCGTGGCGCACCACTTCGAGCACGGTCTTGCCCACCGAGTCCGGCCCCACGAGCAGCATCTCGCGCAGAGAGGGATTGAGCACGTAGATGTGCCCCGCGCGATCCAAGAGCAACACCCCCTCTTGCATGCTAGCCAAGATGCCACCGAGCCGATCGCGTTCTTCACGCAATTCACCGAGCGTGCGCGACAGGTTCTTGGCCAACTGATCGAGCGCTCGGCCGAGTTCGCCGAATTCATCGTCGCCGGTTTGGCGGGCGCGCGTACTCAGATCTCCGTCGGCCATGCGCCGCGCCACTTCGGTCAGTGAACGCGCGGTGCGCGAAGCCAATTCGGCCGCGACCGTAGAGACGACGATTGCAGCCGCGAGCGCGAGCGCGGTAGCCACGCTCAGAGTCTTGGCCAACTCCGCGCGGGCCTCGTCGATTTCCGTGAGCGGCAACGCCACCCGAGCCACGCCCGCAATCTCGTCCGCGCGCGAGAACGGCACCGCAACGATCAGCAAGTGCCCATCGACGACCGATGCGTAGCCCGGCGAAGCGCCGCCGAGGGCCAGCGCGCCGCGCACCTCGGGCCGATCTCCAAGCTGAACGGGCTCATCGTGCGGATGCGAGTCACCCAGAATATCTCCGTTTTTTCGGAGCAAAGTCACTTCCGCATTGGCACGCTGGCCGAGGTCCCGCGCCAGATCGTGCCAGTGCGGTTTGTCTTCCCAAAGTGCGTACGAAGACTCGGCTCCAAGCGCGACCAATTTCGCGCGTACGATCAGCTCGGCGCGCACGCGCTCGGTCAGCTCGCGTTCGAGCCGACCACTCGAGTACGCGTAGGCCACGACCACCGACACGATGATCACCCCGAGCGAAATCAGGAATAGCTTGGCGCGGATCCCGAATTTCAAGTCGTCGCCTCGTCGGGAGTGCCGACGAAGCGATAACCCACGCCACGCACCGTCTCCACGTAGTCACGCGCGGCTTCCAGCTTCTCGCGCAAGCGCTTCACGTGGGTATCGACCGTGCGGGTGGTGATGTCGGCTTGAATCCCCCACACGTCGTCGAGCAACGTGCTGCGCGTCTGGACTCGGTTCTTGCGATCGTAGAGCGTGACCAGGAGCTTGAATTCCAGCGCCGTCAGCTCAATCTCCAAGCTTTCCACCCAAACTCGGTGCGCTTCGCGATCGATCTTGAGTTTGCCGAATTCGACCGTCGCCTCCAAGTCCTTGGTCTCGGTCTTGCCCCGGCGCACGATGGCCTGAATGCGCAAGAGCAACTCGCGCACGCTGAACGGCTTGGTGACATAATCGTCGGCGCCCAGCTCGAAGCCGACTACGCGATCGATCTCTTCACCGCGCGCGGTGAGCATGATCACGTTGATGCCCTTGGTGGCCTGCGCCTCCTTGAGCTGCTTACAGACCTCCGTCCCGGCAATGTCCGGAAGCATCAAGTCCAACAGCACCACTTCGGGCTTTTGCTCGCGCGCGATGCGCAGGCCTTCCCGGCCCAACTTGGTCACGAACACTTCGTGGCCGGCTTGGCGCAGGTTGTACTCCAGCACCTGCTGGAGATCGGGTTCGTCCTCGACGATCAGAATGCGTGTCATCCGAGAAACCGGGTACCGAGAAATTGTGACGATTGCATGGCGACCGAGTAGCACTCCTGGATAAACGACCAGGCCGAGGGCATTGTAGCCCCAAACTGGCCGACCGGGCAGTGACCGGCTAAGCCCGGGCCACGGCAGGCTCGCGACTGGCCTGGCGCTGGTCCGGATAGAGCCGGGACCCCTCGCCAATGATCATGGCATGCCCTCGCCAGGTGACCCGTCGGCGAACCGCGCCGGCCAGCCAGACCCCCCACATGCCAATGTCCTTGAGCAGGATCAGAGGCAACTCGGAGGGGCGCGGGAAGGCGCCGTTGATTAGCCGAACCAGCAATGCGTCCGATAGGTACTTGCCCAGCAGAGCCAATAGGCTCAGCCGCGCGAGCCACACATTGCTGACCAACGGGATCTGGGCGCCCGCCGCGAGCAGCGCCAATACGAGCAACAACAGTGGCCCAGGGTACAGCAGAGGCTCCCCCCAGTACAAGCGCGCCGCCAAGCGTCGGCGCATCTGCGCCCACCTCACGTGCCGCGCTGCAAACTGCCCCACGCTGCGTCTCACGTTGATCGTGCGCACGACGTGCGCCGAGAGCGCGACGCGCAGCCCGGCCGCTTCGAAGGCTTGACCGAGTACGTAGTCTTCCGCGAGCACATCGCGTACCAACGCAAAGCCCCCGACCTGCTCTAGGTGCGAGCGTCGAAAGAGCATCGATTTTCCGACCACGCACGGGTGCGCTACCAGCACGTCCGCGCCGCACACCGCGCGCGCCACATAGGTCGCCAGGTGAAGATTCTCGAGTCGTGCTCCTAGGCTCTTCCCACCCGTGCCCGAAAGCACGCTCGAGACCAAGCCAACGCGCGGATCGGCGAGTTCCGCGACCAGCGCTCGCAAGTACGCCGGATCGGGTCGCACGTTGGAATCCGAGATCAGCAATAGATCGTGCGCGGCGCGCTCGCTCAACGCACTCAGATTGCTCACCTTGGGGTTCATGCCCACGACGGGCATTCCCGCAATAATCCGGATCTTTAGCGCGGGGAAGTCACGCCGCAATGCGCGAGCCACGTTCAGCGCGGGATCGTCGGGATCCTCGGCTCCCAGCACCAACTCGAATTCGGGATAGTCCTGCCGAGCGAGTGCGGCCAGGTTCTCGTACAGCCCTTCATCCAGGCCACACAGCGGCTTCAGTACTGAAATGGGCGGTGTGGGTCCGGTTCGGCGCTTGGCTGCCCGCGCGCTCACGCGCTGCACTGCCACGTGCGTGGCCACCGTCATGAACAGCGAGAAGCCGGCGAGTACTAAGACGACGAGCAGTCCCCAGTCTGGGATCGACATGCGTGTTACGTCCATTTTGCTCTGCCTCCGCTGATGGAGTGTGCAGAGCGCGAATGGCAAACCGGCAAAGCTCACGCAACAAGCCGGCGAAGCCAAGCAACGAGTTCGTGGCACGAACCCACCTCCGCCGGCGGGGGTGATTTCGAGTGACTCGAGAAGGTCCGGCACTTACGCCACACTGACATTGCGTGTCAGTGCTGTGATTGCGGAGGAAGGAGCGGGTGCTACGCCTGAAACATGAGAGAAGAGGGGCAAATTCGGGCGTTGGGGGACGATGAGCTGCTCGCGGCACTGCTCGGTTTGGTGCAACGCGACAACGAGCTGTTGGCGGAACTGCTCGCACACTTAGCGGAGTTGGACCAGCGTCGCCTGTATTTGGACCTCGGTTTCCCATCGCTGCACGCCTACTGTACGTCCGCGCTCGGAATGTGCGAGTCCACGGCGGGGCGTCGAATCACGGCTGCGCGGGTGTGCCGCAAGTTCCCAGACGTGCTTGCACGAGTCGCCAAGGGCGAGCTCCACCTTTCTGCAGTGTGCTCAATGAGCCCCCACTTGGACTGGAACAATGCCCCTGAGCTGATCGATATTTGCAAGAACCAGAGCCGGCGCAAGGTCGATGAGATCCTAGCCGCGCGCTTTCCACGTGCCGATGTTCGCGAGAAGGTCCGGCTAGACCCGCTGTCGGTCGATCGCTACGGGCTTCACTTCACGATCGACGCCGAAGCGTTGAATGAGCTCGAGCGCGTCCGAGCGCTCGCACGTCACCGATTGCCAAGCGGGGAGTTGTCCGAGTTGTTCAAATTGGCAATGCGAACTCTGCGGCTGGAGCTGGAAAAGCAGCGCTTCTCAGCCGGAAAGAAGCCGCGAGTGCGGCGCACTACTGCAGCCGTAGCCCCCCCAAGTGAGACCGAAGGAGTTGCGGCTTCGCCCGGGGCTGCCCCAGTTGAAGCGAGCGCCGAGCAACACCCGCCGGCGAAGGTCCGAGAAACCGTCGTTGCACGACGCCCCTCGGCGGAGGTCGCACGAGAGGTATATGCACGGGATGAAGGGCAATGCACCTTCGTCGCGCAAGACGGGCGGCGCTGCTGCGCGCGCGAGTTCGTCGAGTTCGATCACATCGATCCGCACGGCCTGGGCGGTGAGCCTACGGCGGAGAATTTGCGGCTCCGTTGCCGCGCACACAATCAGCTCTACGCGCGGCAGGTCTACGGGGACGAACACATGGCGACGGCCGTTGCACGCGCACGCAGACGGACGCGACGCGAGAGGGCTGCCTAACCGACGTCCAACGCTTCCAGCATCGGGATCTCGGCGAAGCGGTAGCCAACCCCGCGAACCGTTTCGATATAGTCTCGAGCCGCGCCCATCTTTTCGCGCAGGCGCTTGACGTGAGCGTCAACGGTGCGAGTAGAGATTTTGGTATCGATCCCCCAAACTTCGTCCAGTAGCGCGCCACGGGATTGAACGCGATTGCGACGCTCGTAGAGAGTGACGAGTAACTTGAACTCCAGGGCGGTGAGTTCGACTTCTTCACCTTCCACCCAAACCCGGTGAGCCGCGCGGTCGATGCGGAGATTGCCGAATTCGATATTGGGACCGTCGCTCGCCGGGAGCTCGCGGCGCCGCAACACCGCGCGAATGCGCAACACCAGCTCGCGCACACTGAAAGGTTTGGTAATGTAGTCGTCCGCGCCGATCTCGAACCCGACGACGCGATCGATCTCCTCGCCGCGCGCGGTGAGCATGACGACCGGTAACGTCCGCGTCGCCGGATTGTCTTTGATGGCACGGCAGACTTCTGTGCCCGGCATGTCAGGAAGCATCAGGTCGAGTAGTACGAGATCGGGTTCCCGTTCGCGCACGAGCCGCAGTCCGTCCACCCCTCGAGCGGCCTCGACCACTTCGTGTCCGGCGCTTTTCAAGTTGTACTCGAGTACCTGCCTAATGTCGGACTCGTCCTCGATCACCAGAATTCGTGCCATCGGTCGACTGCGATTAGTCGAGCGATGTGACCGTAAAGTGACGAGTTAGTAGCAGCTCGGTTCTCGCGAGCGAGCCAACACCATCAGTTGGCGTCGTCGAATAGGCCGGTCGTTCGCGCGGGCGAACTCGCCACGGCGTTCGCGTCGGCCACGACGGCGCGTTCCGCCGGCGCTGCGCTGGCGACGGGCAGGCGGGCGGGCGCGGGTGCAACTGAGCGCACGGCTCGGGGGGCTACTGCGGGCGAAACAGGGGCAGGAACCGCGGAGACGGGGGCAACAACAGGCACTGCAGCCACCTGCGGCGCTACTGCCGCCTGCGGCGCGGCGCCAATCACCCCCGCCGGCGGGGGTGCGACGAGCACGACCGGTGCGACGGACGCGGGCAGTGCCGGCGACAGATCTGCAACCACCCCACGCGGCGCGATCGCTGCAGCCAAGGCGCCCTCCATCGTGTGTATAGCGAAGAACACCCCAAGCGCGCCCGCTGCCGCCAGACCCGCGCCAGTGAGCACGAGCTCGGCCCAGCGCCGCCCGCTGTTTGGCGAGGCAGGCATGGCCGGCGTCTTTGCCGTCGCCGGCCGTGCCACGTGCACGATCGCGTTCGGGCCTGGGGCGCCGGGAAGCGGCGGAGGCAACGAACGCGCGGCGCGCCGACCGAGGGCTTTGGCAATGCGCGCAATCGACTCCTGGCCCTCTTCCGACGCGAACGGACGAAGTGTTTCGGCGAACTCAGCCAAGTTCGAGTACCGCGCTTCGCGGTCCTTAGCCACGGCTCGCAGTACGACGGCCTCGAGCTCCAGAGGTAGATCTGGACGCAAATGGCTGAGCGGCACGGGGGCATCGGCGGCGATCATCGCCAGCAGGGCCGGCGTGGCTTGCGCTTCGTGAAGCCGACTGCCGGTCAACATCTCGTGAAGCACCGCACCGAGCGCCCAAATGTCGGCCCGCGCGTCGACCGTGGAGGGTTCGCGGATCTGCTCGGGGGCGAGATACGACAGGGCCTTTGCAGCACCATGAGTGCTACCCAAGTTGATCGCGATGTCGCTCAACGGGTCTTCGGACACGCCGAAATCGAGCACGGCAACTCGGCGCACTCCTTCTCGGCGCGTGAGAAAAAGATTGGTCGGCTTCAAGTTGCGATGAACGATGTTGTGCGCGTGGGCATCCGCCAGGCCCTCGCAGGCCTGGAGCAGGAAATCCACGGCTTCGAGCACCGGCAGTGAATCGCGAACCCGCAACACGCGCTGCAAATCCGAACCGCTCAGTAGCTCTGCGACGATGTAGGGCGCTCCCGATTCGAGGCAGCCCACGTCGATGATGCGCGCGGTGTGCTCGTTTTGAAACTGCACTGCCAAGCGCGCCCCGCGCAGGAAGCGCGCGGCGGCCTCCGGATAAGCCTTCGGATCCGCGACCAACAGTCGGACCGCGACGCGTTGACCGAGCTGCGTGTGCAGAGCTTCTAGCGTCAAGCCGAGGGCACCGCGGCGGTGCACGCGCTCGACGCGATACTTCCCAACCAGCAGATCCCCGACCCGCACGTGCTCGGGGCGCGATTCGCGTCCGAGCATGTTCGTGATTTCTCGGCGAGGGTTCATCGACACACGCGTCGGCGCCGAATCGTCGAGGAATTCCTCGTCGAACACCATCTCGCCATGACTCGTCAGTTCGTCGTCGGTCGACTGGGACATCGTGGGCTTGCGTGTATCAGTCGAATGTGGCGATTCAGCGACGAATGGAGGCGTTTATTCCACCTGCAACTGGAAGCTTTGCCAGTCGCTGCCGCCTCGGGCATCGCGAAGAACGACCCACATGAACACTAGCCCAGCAGTGCTCGGCGCGGTCCAAGTGTTGTCGCTCGACGTCATCGCAAAGTCATCTTCGGTGCGACCGGTATGATCGTCATTGAACGAGCCGGCGGTCGAGAACCAAGCCACGCGCATCGATTCGTGGCGCGGCGCGAGTTGCCCAGTCGTCGGATCGACGTAGCCATATCTCTCGGCGCCCCTGCACCCAACCGGCGCTTGCAGGCAATCCTCCGCGCAATCAGTCGCGGTTTCACCGGACGTGCACATGCCATCACCGCACACCGGGTCGGTCGGGCAAGTAGGCCAGGAAGTACTGAAAACGACGTGGGCTCCGACCGGCACACTGAGTGGACCATCGACCGCACCATCGCTCAGCACCGTGTTTCCCAAGTTCACGGCGGTGACCGCCGCGATCTTCGGATTTTCATTGGCCTTGGTCGCCTTGCGGTAAGCATCGATGTCGCCCGCGCCGTTTGCCAGCCCACAGGTGATGCGAGTCTCGGCCAAAGACTGGATGCTCTCTGGACCCGAGTGCACCGCCAAGATCACTGGTTGGTAGAAACCACCGCTGGAGTCTGGATCGGTCGGGCGCCCTGGGGGCTGACCGGGTAGAGTCTTCGGGATATCAGGACCGAATTGGGCGCAGCCACTCTTGGGCAGTTTGCCTTTGACGACGCTGCCTGAACCAATGGGCTCGATGAAGTCGCCCTCGTCAAAACACTCCGAGGCAACATCGTTCAGCTCGTTGAGCGGCTTCGATTTGGTGCAATAGGACCAATCGACTTCTGGGTCGTCGACGTTACCGTGCTGGTCGACGACGAGAATTCGATACGAAACCGACGCCCCGGGCGGAGCTTCCGCGGGCAGAGCTTGGACACCGAGCACGCGAGGGGCATCGACCGCCGAGGCGCGATTGTCGAACTCCGGAGCGCACGCCACTAGCAAAGGGAGCAAGCAGCCGAGCTTGATCGCGAGTTTCATGCTCATCACCATTCTAACCGTGCACCGGCGACCGGCAAGACCGGCAAACCGGTGATGTAGTTTCTGTGTGCGTAGCGGTAGTCGTACACTATCTCTTCGGGATTCTCGTGGTTCGTCACGTTCTGCACGTCGACGTAGACCTCGGCTTTACCCCAGGACATTTTGAAACGCTTGGATAGGCGCGCGTCGAGCTGCACGAAGGCGGGAATGCGAATCGAGTTCTGTTGCCCGAACAGCGGCTCGTACAGATCACGACGCGCGCTGACGAACGAGCCGATGACCGGAGTCCGCGGGAAGCCAGTCGCGTAGCGGAAGCGCGCGCCGAACTCGAAGCCCGCGCCGAGGTCGTACGAACCGACCACGGTCGCGACGTGGGTCTGATCGTAGTCGAACAGCCGCCAGGCGCCTTCGTGGCAGATGTTTTGCGGGGCATCGGCCGCGGTCATGCCCGGGATGTTTTCGATGCTGGAGCACTTGTCGCGCCGCTCGCTGCGCATCAACGTGTAGCTCACCCAGCCGAAGAAACGACTGGTCAGCTCGTGGCGAAGCAGCACCTGCAAGCCATACGAGCGACCCTCTCCTTGTTGTACCAAAGCTTGGGCCAACGCCGGCGTATCGGAGGCCGAGCGCGTGACAAGGTCGTTCGATTTGGAATAGAAAACCACTTCTTCGAACGAGACCTGATCGGTCAGCTTGAAGGTGCTGCCGGCTAGCAGATGGAAGGCGCGTTGCACCGCCAGTTTCGGATTGCCGAATACGGCCGAGAGATCCGAAGGTTGCGGCGATTGATGATAGAAGCCGAGCGCGGCCTTCAAGCCCAAACGCGGAATGATTTGGTAGGTGGTCGACAGCCGCGGCTCGACTTCGGTCGATTGCTGGGTAATGCCGATCTCCGGTGTATCGCCGGCTTTCGGCGTTTGGCGGCTGGCGCTCGTGATGAACGGCTCGATGCGCAGCCCGGGGACGATGTGTAGCTTGTCCTCGAGTAACCCGATGTCTGCCTGGACGTAGGGCGCCACCGTGAGCGTGCTCGCGTCCCAATTGTCGGCGTTGACCTGATCGCCTGGAGGCTGACCGAACACCGACAGATCACCTTCCCGCGCCGGCAACGTGACGGAGCCGCGCCGCGAGAGCGAAGCGAAGTTGCCCTCCACGTCCAAGCCCGCCGTGGCCACCACGTGCGCGGAGAGCCGACCGCGATAGGCAGCGCGAAATCCGAAAGCGGTATTCTTGGTGTCGAGCTCCGTCGGCGAGCCGCCGAATGAAGCGCGACTCGTGAGGTGATCGCGACCGAACCAAGGCGAGATCAGCACGCTCGAGCCGTCATTGAACTGCCGCTTGTAGGCAACGCCGATGCGGTTGAAGTCGGTGAGCTGATAATCCTTCTTGACCTGCGCAGGATCGGAATTCTGCAGCGTGCGCGTGAGCTCGTCGCGCGAGACCAAGCCGAGCACGTCGATCGACTCGTTCGCGCCGAGATCGTGAGTGAGCTTCACTTGCGCGTCGAAGTAGTCCGGAATCGGGATGTAGGACTGCACGTCCCGGCTAGTCACTGCGTTGATCGCGCGGTCGAGATAGCTCTTTCGACCGGCGATCGCGACGCGCGTGGAGGAGCTGATCGGCGCTTCGACCATGCCAGAAGCATCGATCACGTCGGCGGCGACGAAGCCGTGCACGCCCGTGGGGCGCAGCGCGCGCGAATCGACCGTCACCAAGCCACCGAGACCACGGCCATACTCGGAACCGTAACCACCGGGCGCGAGGTTAATCGAGCGCACGAGGTCGGAGGTGAATACGGAGCGCAAGCCGCCACCGTGGTACAGCAACGGGACGTGGATGCCGTCGATGTACACACGCGTGTCTTGAGGAGCGGCGCCCCAGACGACGAGCTGGCCGGAACCGAACGAAGCGCGCGCGACGCCAGGCAGATTTTGCACCACCTTCAGCGTATCGCCCTGCGTACCTGGCACACGGCGACCTTCTTCGGCCTTGATCTCCGTCGAAACCACTTCCTTTTGAATCTTGGGCGCCACGACTACGATCTCGAGGTCCGATTCTTCACCTTCCGGCACTTCCTCCTTCGGCTCGAGCGCGTACTTTACCGACAGCTTCTTGCCCTTCTCGAGCTCTTCTTCGGTGGTGACGGTGGTCAGATTCGGGCCGCTGATGGTGATGATGTGCTTGCCGAGCGGCACTTCTTTGAATTCGAAATGGCCGTTCTCGTCGGTCACCACTTCACCCGAGCCGTCAACGGCCACCGTGACGCCCGGAATCATCTGCTTGGTGAAGCGATTCTTGATCTCACCGTCGAAGTTGATCACCGGCGTGGGTGGTTCGATCTTGAGCACGAACTCGTAGCGGTAGGTGATCTTGACCGGCGCCGGCTTGTTGTCGATTTCGGCCGGATCGAACAGAAACTTGCGTACGGCGTCGAGCGCGGCCGCATCGAAGGCGGGGCTCGCCTTCTCGATCACGGCAGCGTCGACGACCTTGCCCTTGTCATCGATCGCAATCTGCAGCACGACTGACGCGGTTTTCCCGGCCTCTTTCTCGGAGTCCGGATAAGGCGCTTCTTCGAAGTGCGTCAGCTTCGGCAGCTTGGTCAGCTTCGGCTGATGCCCGGGGGTCTCGCCGCTCGAATTGGCCTGCGCGAAGACCACCTGTGGAACGCACAACGACGCCAAAAGCAACGTCGCGCCCAGTAACTTCTTGACCACCTTACTCTCCAAGCACGAAGCGCATCGAAACCACGAACGTGGATTTCACCGATTTGCCGCAGCGGGTTGCCGAGCTGAATGCCATGCGCTTGGCCGCGTCGATCGCGGATTCGTCGAGGCCGTGGCCGAGGCCAGAGACGACGCGCGCGCTGAGCACCTTACCGGTTTCATCCAAAGATACTTCGACACGCACGCGGCCCTCGATGCCAGCCGCACGCGCGTCATCCGTATAAGTCGGTTTGACGAAGCCTTGCGGCTTGGCCTTCACGAGATCTTCCGCGCAGTCATCCCCTGCCACCGCCGGGCGCTCGGCAGCGACGCCGAGCACTTTCTCTTTCGCCTTGGGCTGCGTGCTCGACGGCGTGGCGCCGCCACCCATGGGCACGGCGATACCGCCACCCGGGCCGCCGAGCCCACCCGAGAGGTTGATGCCAAAGTCAGGCATCGCGGCCAGCGCTGGGTGCGACGCGGCAACCGGATCAGGCGGAGGCGGTGCTGCGGCCGGCTTGGGCGGTGCCGCGCGCGGCGTGGACGGATGCTGCAGCAAATCCTTCGGAACTTCGATCGGTTTGGGAGGCTCGGGCGGTTTGGGCTTTTGCTTCGGCTTCGGCGCGTTGACCATCACCGCGACCATGTGCTTTTCGGGCTCGGGCTTCTTCATCGCATTGAGGCCACCGAACGCCGCCACGTGAATGGTGACGGTGGCCGCTGCGGCGCCGATGTATGCGAGTTGGACCCGGGACATGGTTCAGTTCTGAAGCTCGACGTTGATGGCGAACTTGGTGATCCCCTCGAGCTTCGCTAAATCGATCATGTGCACGACGCGGCCATGCTGGACCTCTTTGTCGGCGCTCACGATCAGATTCAGGTCCTTGTTGCCGGCAATCGCGGCCTTGAAATGATTGACGATCTCGCCCTCGTTCATCGGTTCCTGGTTGTAATAAGTCTTGCCGTCCTTCGACAACGTGACCGCCGCTACCGAGGCTACCGAGTCGCTCGCGCTCGCCGCTTTGGGCAGCTCCACCTTGATGCTCTGCGACACGATGTATTGCGCAGAGACGATCATGATCACGAGCAACACGAGCATCACGTCGACCATCGGCGTAACGTTGATCTCTGCGATCGGGGCGCGCCGACCGCCACTAGACTTCGTGGTTCCAGCCATGGGCTCGGCTCCTTCAGCTCAGCTCGGGTTGTTCTTCGCCCGCGACCATCGCCCCGGCGTCTTCTTCAGCGACCGGCTCGGACAGCTCGGAGAACTGAGCGAGCAGCTTGGGGTCCGCCTTGAGCAAGGCCAAGATCTGCTTGCTGATCACCGAGACGTTGTTTTCGATCGAGCTGACCTTCTTCTGCGCCAAGTTGTAACCAACCACGGCGGGCAAAGCGACGATCAGGCCGACGCCGGTTGCGATCAAAGCGTCGGAGATGGCGACGATCACGTTGCCCATCGCGCCTTGGTTGGCCCCCGCTCCGCTCGCGCCGAGCATGTGGAAGGCCTGAATCACGCCGATGACTGTACCGAACAAGCCGACGAAGGGCGCGTTGTTACCGAGGGTACCGAGCGAGGTCAGACCACGCTCGAGCTCGCCGCGCTTCTTCACGGTGGAGCTCTCGAGTGCTTCCGAAACCGAATCCGCGCCGCCATCGAGCCAGGCGAGAGCCGGCAACAAGATGGCGGCCTCGATGGTCTTGCTGGCTCTCAGCAGTGCCTCGGCCGAAGCGACGTCGCCCGCTTTCAGGAAGCGCAGCAGCTCGTTGCCGAGCGAATCGACGTCACCAGAGTGCGAACGGAAATACATGGTGCGTTCGCAGATGATGCCGATCGAGAAAATCGACATCGCGAGCAGCAGGTAGAGCACCCACGAGGCGCCCATCAGAGCAAATTTTTGTAGTGCGCTTTCGATCATGTGAGAACTCCGTTTGCTTAAAGCGAAAATTGCGTGACGTAGAGACCGGGCCCGGTCCCGTTGTCTGCGTCGATGTCGAGCAGCACCCCCGCTTGGTGCTCGGTGGCTTTGCCATCGATATATAGGTCGAACGAGAAGCTGGTCGCCGGGCGACCGCAAGCATTGAACAGGTGGGCGATCACTGTGTAAGTGCCGGCCTCTGGAGGTTCGCTCGCGTCAGTGGCCCAGACCACATTTTCGCTGCGGCGACCATCTGGCTGGCAATTGGCGAGCGAATCGCGATCCAACGTGCCGCCGCCGGCCGCCGGCATCATCGTGCCTTTGTCGAAATCGGTGGTGCTGATGTGCTTCGGGTCGAGCTCTTTGCCGCTCGGGCTGATCAAATGAAGATCGACGTCGGCGTCATTACCCCAGGAGAGCGAAGCCACTACGTGTCCCTCGGGCCGGAAAGGCGTAGCGGTCACGTCCAAGAAGCGTTGTGCGCCGAACTTTCCGTCGCGGTTCGCCGCGGCGAAGAGCAACTTCTGGGGGCCCGCCGGCAAGTCATGGGAGAAGTTGCAGACCGTCTTCCAGGTGAGCTCGCCTTTGGTTTCCTGATCGGGCGCCCCGACGGGAACGACCCAGTAGCCCGAACTCAAGCCATCCAGCGCGACCGCCACCGATAGCGCGCCCTCGGCGGCGTTGCCCCCGATGCTCTTGTTCACGGTGCCAGCCGGGATGATGGTGTTGCGAATGCCCGCGGTCGACGTGATGGCGGGGCCTCCTTGATCGGTGGGGTAGCTGCCCTCGAAGAATTGACCATTGCTGACCGTCAGCGGCTCGTTCGCGCCGGAGCTCGCGCGCTCCGAGTCGCCGCAACCTGTCACGCCGAAAGCGCACAACGAAGCCGCGATCAACGAGAGAGCGAACCTCACAGCTCCCCCTGCAGACGAAGGGTCCAGCCATTGTTCTTCTTGTCGATCGGCACGCCCGCGGCATCGCGCGCCAGGGCGTCGTGCACGAAGTCGTACTGAAAGACCAAGCGAGCGCGGTGTGGCACTTGAAAGCCGACCACGGGCGAGAACGTACGCACGGTCTGGCTCGTTGGCACCAACTTGCCCGCTTGCGAGTCCAAGAAATCCGAGTTCGGGTTGTAGCTGTCGAAGCGCAAGCCGGCGATCGGGCCCTGACGGAACTCCTGCACCACGGCGATGTAGTAACCGAGTTCGCGTTGATCCACGGAGGTCGTCACTGGGTCGGCGATGAACACGTTGCGGTCCATGTTCGATCCGACGCTGAGCTCACCGGCGAGCAGCGTTTTCCCGAGCTTGGACTCGACCTCGAGCGCGAGGTCTGCGCCCACCAGCCAACGATCGAAATTCTTCGACGCTACGGCGGCCGCGCCTGGCACACCCTGGAATTCACCGAGGGAGAATTGTCCGTTTTCGTCGATATCGCGCCACGAAATGGTGTTCTTGGTCGCGTCGCTGCCGGCGTGAAAGCCTTGGCCGTTGAGCACGGAGACGCCACCGCTCACGCGCACCGTCGGCTTGACGTTGACGGCCACGCCGACGCGCCCGAGCACATCCTTGTGCTTGTTCGGGTCTTGCAGAATGAAGCCAGTCCGGTCGCCCAGTGGCTGACCGTTCACGATCGCCACCGAGTAACGAAACCAGTCGGCTTGACCTGCAAAGCGAGCTCCGAGGTCAGGCTCGGCTGGAAAGAAAGCGCGCGAGGCGAACGAGCGCTCCATGAACACCCGCTCACGGGGCGACTCCACGACCTCGCGTCCGAACGGGTTGTCGAACAGACCGAGGGTGAACGAGGTCAACGGCGTATGATCGGGATTGCGATACGCGAGACTCACCTCGGCGTGCTGAATGCCGATCGCCGGGCCACGCACCGTATTGGCGTCCAGTTCAATCATCACGCCGCCGTACTTCCATAAGCGATCGAGACGCACCCGCGCGCGGCGGATTAGGAAGCGATTCTGATTGAGCGGAGTGCCGCCCGGTAACAGCTGATCTTCGGAATCTTGATGAGATTCGAATTGCGCTTGGACGTAGCCCCGGACTTGTAGGGACTCGTCGAGCGGGGGAATTGCCGGCGGCGCAGCTTTGGGTGCCTTGGCTTTCGTTGCCGGTGGCGCTGCAGACTGCTTGAGCGCTTTGAGCGCCTGTTCGAGTTCTTGGATGCGAGCGTCCTGCTCGTCGATGTCCGCGCGCTGTACCGCGATTTGCTTCTCGAGCTCTGCCGTAGCGGCTGGAGCCGGCGCCGCGGGTGCTTCGGGCGCGGGCGCCGCAGGCGACGGAGTCTCTTGCGCGGGCGCGGGGCCAGCTGGTGCAGTCAAAGCTGCAGCTGGCGGGGGCGCAGTCTGCGCAAACGCGGGATGAATCGACCACACCGCAGTTGCGGCCATGGCAATCGCCGAAAGATGCCTATTCACGTGAGCTCCGAGCTACCAGTTGCACAAGAAAGAACCGGGGCGCTGCCCATCGCGAGCGCCCCGGCATTGATATCGATTCTTCTGATGGAGAGAATCAGGGCAAGGGCGGCAGTTCGCCGCCATTGTCCGTGATCGCGCTGAGATCACCGTTGTTGAACGACAGATCGCACGAAACCGGACCCGCACCGCCTTCGCCGCCGGCGCTCGTTTCGCCGCCCATCCCACCATCGGTGGGGGTCGTCGGTTCTTCACCAGCAGTGCCACCGTCGCTCACCACGGGCTTACCAGCAGTACCGGCGGTGTTTTTACCGGCGCTGCCAGCATGGCTTGCGCCGCTAGAGCCACCGGCACCCGGGCCCGCTTGCTCGTCACTGCTGCAACCTTGAAGAGCAGCCAGACCGAACACGGCTGCACCGACCAACGCGACTGCGAGAGAATTTTTCTTGAACAGGGACATCACTTCACCTCGCAATAGCCGCGGTTACACTTCTTGGCGGAACCCGTGCAATCGGTATCCGCGCTACACGTCGTACAAGCGGAGACGTCGCCACCGGTCTTCGACGCGAAGTAGCAGTCGCAAGCTCCGACGGGGCTGTACGCCTTGGGAGTGCCGAGTTCGGAGGTCCGCTCGACGTTCATCGCGCATTGCGGCACGGTGTTGTTGTCGATTTCGGCTTGAACCGGGTCCACGCCGTCGACGACGACGCTGCCGAGCAAGATGTCGAGCAACTGCTTGGCCTTGGCGTTGGTCGGGACGTTCGAGCCGTTGACCTTGGCCAACATGTGAACGGGACCCCAGACCTGGTACAATCCGTTACGCACGTTGAACTTATCGTGGCTGGCGTACGACGAATCCGGATAGAGCGCACACGTTTCGCCGTAGGGCTGGAACGCCAAGCGTTTGATCGTCAGCCGGTTGGCGGCGACGTCCGCCTCGGTCGAAGCGAGGATCCCGATCGTCTTGTCGGGACTGGTCGCGGTGGAAACCGCGGTGATGACACCGCCGCTGCCGCCCTTGTCCACGCCCTTCCACTTGTTGGTCGGAACGTTGATCGCCTGCGCGAGCATGGTCTCGGTGCCGGACTGAAAGTTGCGGATCGCGTACAGGTCGGGATTGTCCCAGTCCGTCTTACCCGCGGCGCCGAGGCCGAAGGTGAGGTAAGCGGCTTCTGCGCTGATGGTGGTGTGGGTGGCAGCGACCGGCACGACGAAGTTCATCGACTGGACGGGGCCGGCGAAGTCGCCGACGCCAGTGAGCACCGTAGAATCGATATCTGGACAGCTGGTCGGAAAAACGTCCGACATGCCGAGATCGATGGCTTGGCCGCCCCCGGGGAGCGTACAGTCACTCAGCGTGCCGCTGGTGGCCAGGACGTAGTTGGCACCTGCGGTCACCTTCAGGCTGGTCGCGATCGTGTTCACACCGTCGCACGAGCCGGTCGACACGTAAACGATGGTGGAAGGAGTGGTAGCCGCCGCGAGCTTCGCGCCGACCGTCTGCAATAGCGGGCGAATGGCGCTGGAGCCAGAAACGTAAATCGGATCCGGAAGGCTCGCGCACGTTGGAGGCGCATCTTGAGCTGCAGCCTGGCGTTCATGGACCAGGCCCAGCATCGCGAACGCGGCGCACGAAGCCACCGTTAGCTTAAGTAGTTCTCGCATTTTTTTAACTCCGATTGCCGTTCGTTGGTGAGCGGCGACGGGGCGGAACCTAGTGGCCATGCATGGCGATCAGGTGAAGGCGCAGTAACGATTTCCGCCTCTCGGTCTGTCGTCGCTTGTACGACACAGCCGGAATATGGCTGGAAAAACCAAGGAAACGATCAGCGACCGAATGCGTCGCCATGTACCGTGTGACAAACGCGAGACGAGTGTTCGCGCACGCTCACGGCGGCTGAACTTTGACGAGCACGTTGTCGAAGCGTGCGCGGAAGGACTCCGCTTTGTAGGCTCGCGATAAGCTGAGCTTTACCCGCATCGACTTGGTCGCCAAGGTCGTGACCGAGCCGGCTTTCAGCTCGAGCCAAGTTTCCACGCCGTCGGTGCCGAGCGGCTGTGGTGTCGTGAAGCTATTGGTGAACGCGCCCGTACAGTCCTCACCGTCGAAGAAGAAGATCACGATTTGAGCGCGACCGGTCGGATCCTGACCTGACTCGACGTAGGCGTTCGCGTACGCGGTTACGAGCTGCATGCTGCCGGCAGGTAGACACTGCCCGGCCGCGCGCAGCACCGAGTTATCGCTGTTGGCATCGATGACCCCGATCGAACTGACCAGCGCCGAGCCCGAGCGGCCAGCAGGGCCCCACGCGTCGTGCTCATCCCACTCGAGGCTGGTGTCCATGTCGGGTGTCCAGTCGCCCACGTCGCTCTCGAAATCAGCGTTCTCGAGCAAGGTCTCTTTACAGTCGCCCGTTCCATTTCGGTCCAAGTCGACACAGCCATCCACTAGGGGGGGCTCTTCGACGACAACGCCAGCGCCAGCGCTACCGCCTCCGCCCCCCATGCCGGCGCCTGCTCGACCGCCGCTCGCGCTGCCTGCTCGACCCGCGCTGGCATTTCCCGCACTGCTATTTGCGCCGGCGAGGCCGCTCGGCCAACCACTTTGACCCGCCGCCAGCTCGAGATGACGCGAATCAATCGAGCACGCGCTGCTCGCCCAACAACAAACCATGCCCGCGTACAGAAACCACCGCACTGGCGACGGTTGCGAGATCGAACGGGCCCGCAGCACGCGGCGAGGTGTACCGAACTAGTTAGAGACGCGCAATCGAATCCGAGGGCGGGTTTCGCCGCTGCACGATGTCCGGCACGCAGCGACGATCCTCGACCGTAACTCGAATGGCGTCAGAAGGTCGTGCGACCGTACATTGAGTGACGAGTCGAAGGCCTTCACGAGACGTCTTCGCTCTTGCCTCTTCGACTCCATGCAAACGTAACAGTGGAGCCTGGTGTAGGCTGTTATAAGCGCGATCACCGATGAACGACAACCTAGCCGCTTGTGTCGAGTACCCGGAGATTGCGGAGTTCCCACGCGCCCCCGCTTCGGTAGTGAGCGTCAAGGAGAGCGGGTTTTGGCTGGGCTCGGCGTATCCCGCATCGCCGCTGGGATCCGAGGCGGCGTCGGTGGCATCGGTTTCGGATAGCACGCCCCCACCCGCTCCGGTGGTACTGCGCACCCCCCGCAAAGTCGCCAATGCATCGCCCGCGATGCGCCGCGTGTTCGAGCTCCTGAACCCGCTGGCGCGCGCGGAAGTGACGATCACGCTCACCGGTGAAACGGGAACGGGAAAAGACGTGCTCGCGCGCACGGTGCACGAGCGTAGCTCCCGTCAGGAAGGGCCGTTCGTCGTGTTCGACTGTGGTGCGGTAGCCGCCAACCTGGCCGAGAGTGAACTACTCGGGCATGAACGCGGCGCTTTTACCGGGGCCGTAGCGGCGCACCGGGGCGCCTTCGAACGCGCCAACGGAGGCACGCTCTTTTTGGACGAAATCGGAGAGCTTCCTCTCGACCTCCAGACCCGCCTGCTGCGCGTGCTGAGCAACTCATCCGTGCGTCGGGTGGGCGGAACCCGCGACTTGCCGGTGGACGTTCGCGTCGTCGCCGCAACCAACCGCGATCTGCTGGCGGAAGTCGCGGCCGGTCGCTTTCGGCAAGACCTGTATTTCAGGCTAGCAACGGCCGTCGTGCATGTACCTCCGTTGCGAGATCGCATCGAGGATATCCCAGTGTTGGTCGCGCGCCTGCTCGAAGATCTGGATCGCGGCGATGTCGAGGTTTCGCGCAGCGCGATCGAGCTCTTGAGCTCGCGCTCTTGGCCGGGAAACGTCCGCGAGCTCAAGAACAATCTGGCCTTTGCCATGGCCTTTTTGGACGGCCCCGTGCTGGAAGCACGGCACCTCGTGATGCCGTCCATTCCGGAGAGCAAAACGGATCTCACCCAACTGCCGTTGGCTGGGATCAAGCTGGAGAGCATCGAGCGCGTGGCCATCGAGCAGACGCTCGGGCAAACCAAGGGCAACAAGGCCCGCGCCGCTCAGATGCTCGGCATTGCCCCTTCCACGCTTTACGAGAAGCTCAAGAAGTATCAACAGCTGAGCGATCGGTAGGCGATGAGCGGCCTGCTGGCTGCAGGAGCCGAGCCTGCCGAACGGCTCGTGTCGAGACTGGGACTTCGCTTTGCAGTGAGCTACGCGCTCATTGCCGGTGTCCTATTTTCGATCTACGGCTTCCCATTCGAGCTGTTCGGGGCAAAAACGGATTGGCTCACGCACTACTTGGAGGCGTACGCGAGGCTCGCAGGCGGTGTGTTGCAGTTGTTCGACCCGCAAGTCACCGTCTCTGGGTCGCGCATCGACGGGCGCTTCGCTCTGCAGATCGTGCGTAACTGCGACGCGATCGAGATCAACATCCTGTTTGCGAGCGCGGTCTTGGCCTTTCCCGCGCCGTTGCTACGCCGCGGCGCGGTGCTGCTGCGCGGTCTGTTGATTTTGGTCGGGGTCAACGTGCTGCGTATTGCCGGCCTATATTGCATCGGAGCTTATTCCGCGCGCTGGTTCGTGATCGCCCACGAAGAGATCATGCCGCTGATACTGGTCACCATCACGGCGCTTTTGTTCTTGCTGTCGGTGCGCACGCTCGCTGGCAGGCCGGTATCACCCCCTCCCCTCCGCGTCGCTGGCTGATGGCCATTCGCGTCATGGCCGCAAACCGCAGCGCTAGCCCCGGTTCGCGGCAGCCACTGCTCGGCTTCATCGCGGCGTTCGTGTGCGTTTTCGGCGGTCTTTCTTTGCTCCAGGGCGTAGGGCCGACGTATACACGCGCCCACGCCGCGCTCGGCAATGCGTTGGTCGGCGGCCAGCTCGCGTCAGGAACGACGCTGCGCTTTCATACCTCGGACGAGCAGCTCGCGCGCGACCCGTGGCATGCCCGCTTGCGTGTCGAGCCGCCCGCGCCTGAGCGGCCCTTGGATGTACCGATCGACGTTCGCTCGCTGCTCTTTCTGCCGACCGCAGCCTTCCTGGCCCTCGCGATCGCCGTGCCGTTGCGCTCGCTGCGGGAGCACTTGCGGCTGATCGCGCTTGGGCTTTCGATCCTCGAACCGTTGTTGTTGTTCTTGGTGGCGACACCCCTGCTGTCTTTCTTGGGCGGTACCGGCCCCGTGCATGCCTTGTCACTGAGCCGACCGACCCACGTGGTGCTTCAGGTCTTGTATCGCGCGCTGGTCGCACCACCCGGTATGGCGTTTGCAATTCCGTTGCTCGTTTGGTGGGGCCTGCTTGCGGCGTTCGGCCGTTGCGAGCTCCGCCGAAACGCGAACGCGGCGCAAAAGCCGCCGGATTGATCCCAAGCAACCCCAACCATGAACACGCGGCAAACTCGGACTCTCCGCACGCTCGGCACTGGTTTATTGCAGCTTCGTGGCCGGCTTTTGTCTCACGAGCACGGCCAACGCAACGAGAGTCGATAGCTCATCCGCCATTTTCACGCGACACGACAACCAACTTCGGCCCTTCGCCAGGTGCGAACGCACCGGCGGATGCGAGGAGTACACCGAGACCCCACGTCAGAAATGGAGGCGCGGCTATTGCTCAGAAGCACTGCTTCCGACAAAAGACTTGTTCGCAGTCGATGCGCTTCATCGCTAGCCCCGCGCCGAGGCGCACCTTGCCGATACGCCCGGCGATCTGGGCAAAGGTGTTGGCTTCGAGGCCGCGCTCGAGGACGGCTTTGCACGGGCCATTGGCTTTGCCTGCCGCGCAATCGGCGACGTTGGCGGTGCCACAATAACAGAACTTGAGCGGAGGCTTGCCGTCATTCGCGCAGCCACTGTCTCGCACGCAGTCTAGCGTTTCCTTACATAGCTGGCTTTGCGGCGTGCCGTCAGCCGCGTTGCCGGTCGCTGAATCACAGCTCGTATAGGCGGCACACGTGCTCGGTGTGTTCTCGCAGCTGGCGCACGCGGCCGACGTGCCCGGCTTGCCGGGAGCCGCCTTGGCCAGCGCGACCGTTTCCGTGCCGGGCTTGCTGGCCGCGAGCTGCCCCAAAGGGGCGGGTGCGCTCTGGTCTTTGCGAGAGCAGCCGCTGAAAGTCGCCATCGCGGCAGTAGCGAGCAACACGAGCGTTGGCTTGAGTTTCATTGCGATCTCCGAGGGCATCAAACGTTGACGGCGAGCCGAAACACGCGGTCCGCGCATTCATGCGCGCGGTTGTAGTGCGGCGTCGCGACGTTTCTGCGACAACCACGAGAAAACGCGCCGACCGACGCCATTGCTCGCGACAGCGATCCGTCAGCCGCGCATCAGACGACGCAAGCGACCGAGCAGAACGAGGTGTCGCAGCCGTAGCCACCTACAAAATGCGAAACAGGCGCCGAACCCGAGGGGCGACGCCTGTCCGTCTTTCTTCTCTCTCTAGCTAGCTAGTTACCAACGACGTATCAGAAGCAGGTCGACGGGCAGAACGAGTTGTCGCAATCGATGCGCTTCATCGCCACGCCGCCGCCGTACAGCAGCTTGCCGACGTTCTGGCTGACCGTCGCGAAGTCGGTCGCTTCGAGCGCGCGCTCGAGTTCGGCCTTGCACGCGCCGTTGCCTTGACCGGCGTTGCATTGCGGAACCGTCGCCGTGCCGCAGTAACAGGTCTTGAGCGCCGGCTGGCCGTTGGCAGCGCAACCACTGTCACGCACGCAATCCAGAACCTCGTTGCAGAGCGGGGCCTTGGCGGCGCCGACGGGGGTGGTGATCGCGCCCGGATCCGTGGGTTTGGCGGCCCCAGAGGAACCAGTCACGGTCGCGGTGGTCGTGCCACCCGTCGCGGTGTCGCAGGTCAAGACGCTCGGCGAGCAAGCGTAGTCCGCCGACTGCTCGCAAGTGAGACAAGCAGCGGTGGTGATCGACTTGCAGTCACGACCGCAGTTGTTCACGGTCAGCTTGGGATCGCAAACTTCGCCAATCGAGGGCGAGGTGACGCCATCGCCGCAGGAGAGCGGAGCATCGTAGCCCGTGCAGTCGGCCTTGCAGGTGGCACCGGACGGGGGATTCGCGCCGAGCTTGCTGCCGTCGCACACCTCGTTGCCGTTGATGAAGCCGTCGCCGCACGCCGGGATGACGGTCTGGCAGGTGGCGCTGCAAGCGCCCAAGTTCGCGGGAACTAGGTCGCAGGTCTCGAAGGGGGCGTCGACCACGCCGTTGCCGCACTTGGGCGTGGTGCAGTTCGTGAGGCAGTTCGGGCCGCCCGTGATGGCCGGATCACATTCCTCGCCCGAGTCCAGCACGCCGTTGCCGCAAGAGAGGCTCTTGCAGGACACAGCGGTCGGCAGCACCTTCTTGCACTGACCGTTGTCAGCGGTGACGATGATGTCGACCGGGTTCGCGCCGCTGTCCTGCGCGCAGGTGAAGGTCGAGGTCTTGCCTGCAACGGGGGCGAAAGAACCGACCGCGGGGCTCGAGACCTTCCAGGAGTACGTCACCGTCTTGCCGTCCAGGTCGTGCGCGTTGCTCGCGACCGAGATCGTGCCGTTCGGCAGGAACGCGGTGCTCGGGGTCGCAACCACGTAGTCCACGATCAAGCGCGGGCAAGCATCGGTCTCGACGACGACGCCAGTCTCCACGTTGCCGTTCGTGCTGTCGGTACAGGTCAAGACCAACGTGATCTTGGAGCTGGTGTTCGCGGTCACTGCGAACGGAGCCGAGGTCCCCGTACAGGTGATCGAGGAGTTCTCAGCAGCGACGCCGCTCACGCCCAGCGTGTAACCCGAGCCAACCGGCAACGGCACGCCGAAGCTGAACGTCGACGCCGTTCCGGGCGTCGGCAGATCGCCGTCGGACACCGGAGTGGTCACGCCAGACTTCGTCACGGTGTAGTGCACCGTGTTCAAAGTGATGCCCGCGACGGGCTGCAAGGTCAGGCCGACGGTACCCTTTTGGCCCTCGCCCTGAGCCGACGTAGAGGGTTTGCTCAGGTCTTGACCCGAGCAGCCGACGACGGCGCCGGCTGCGGCTGCCGCGATCAGCGCGAGCGATCCAACTTTGGCTACGAACTTCATAACATAATCCTCCAGAAAAATGGCCGAACGGTGCCTGCGCTTGTCAGGCTTCGGCCCCCACCTATTCAAGGTTCGGGCCAGCTCGGAATTCAGACTGGGTTTCGTATCTAAGGCTCGGATTCCAATCATCAATTCGGTGCAATGCGGAATCAAATGCGAGTGCGACTCGGTATTCGAAAATCGAATGCTCGACTCCGATTTCAGGACGCCGCGCGACGGGAGTGTTGCCAGACACAGGCACGCGCGCGAAAATCGCGATGTCGCGCGCGACCATCTCGCGTCCGAGGCAGCACGAAGATCGCCACGGAGACGTCTCGAAAAGGCTACCCGGAGTAGCTGCGTTCGATCAGTTCGAAAGGCAAGTCACGTTCACATACAGCGAACTCTCGCAGCCGTCGCTATCGCGAACGACGACGCGCAGCAGCTTCGGGCCGGGCTTGCTACAGCGATATTCGGTCAAGGCTCGCCTCGGTTCGCTGAACGTGCCGGACTCCGCGCTCCAATGGAAGTCGAGCTCTGAATCCAGCCCGTCCGGGTCGTCAGCGAGCACTAAGATCTGAGCTAGTTGCTTTGGAGCGATCTCGCTAGGGCTCGCCGCGGAGCCTTGAAAATCAGGACAAACGTTGATCTTGGATTCGAAATCGACCAGCTGTGGCTCTTCATGGGCGGGCGCAACTTGGCTGTGCTCGCCGCTACCGCAAGCGCTGCTCAGCACGCCGAGCAACAGCACGAATCGAAGACAGCCCACACCCGAGCCGATACCGCGATTTCGCAGATGTCGCAATGCGGCACGCAACCACTCGCCAAGTTAGTGCACAGCGCGCACGAGAACGTCATCGAACAGCGCGCTCAACTTCACTTGCGTGAAGGGCTTACTGACAGCAAGCCGCACGAGCAGCGAGTGAGCCGCCACGGGCATGACGATCTGCTTCTCGACGACGGCCCAACCGCCATGCTGCACATTGAGCGCGGTGGCCTGCCCACTCAAGAAGATCTCGGAGCAGGCCGCGCCGGTAAAGGCGTACACGTTCAGACCGGCTCCGCCGAGCCCTTGCCCATCCAGAATCATCACGCGAGCGGCGACTTCGTACGTCACGCCTTCGGTCACTGGGATACACTGGTCGGTTCCGTTCAACACCCACGTGTTCACGGCTGCCACCGGCGCTTGGTTGGTGACCAGAATCGAGCCGGAACCGGCCTTACCGCGCGCGTCTCGGGCGTCCCAAACTTCAATCGTGTTTGTATCAGCAACCCAGTGCGCGGTGTCCGTATCGAGGCGCGAGTTGAGCAAGAGCGTCTGACTGCAGTCATCGACCGAGTCGTGATCGATATCACCGCACGAGCTGTCGAAAGGCGCGCCGCCAACGCCCGCACCGCCGCCGGTTGGGTTGGCCGCGCCGCCACCGCCCGCAGCCCCCCCTCCACTCACGGTCCCGCTGCCACCTGGATTCACGATCGGAGTACCGGCAACGCCCCCCGTGCCGGTAGCGGCGCTCGCCGAATGCCCCGCCGCGCCCGCTGTATCAGCGCCGACCCCGCCCGCGCCGACCCCGCCCGCGCTGACACCGCCGGTTCCTCCCCCGATGCTTTCGCTCTCTCCTCCTAGGCCGGCAAACGATTCGCTTTCAGCTCCAGCTGCAACCGCAGCGCTGCCAGCCTCGCCGACCGGATCGACACGCGCGGAAGCCCGTAACCGGCGCTCGTCCGGCGTACATTGGAGCGCAGCGAGCGGCACGAGTGCCAACCAGAGGGATCGTCGCGAAATAGCCGAGCGCATGTCCTTGCCCTACCTTGCGCTCATCAGCACGTTGTCGAACAAGGCTTCGAACTTGTACTCTCTGAAATTTTTGAGCGTAATTAGGCGCACGTTCATCGAGCCGGCACCGCGCGGGGCAACACCCGTGGCCTCACTGTGCGTCCAGACTTCGGTATCCGTGACCAAGTCAGAAGTGAAATTCGACAGCGTGTGACCCTGGCACGTGCTGTCGTCCTTGAAGATGACGCTGAAACCTGCGCCGGCCGTGTACGTACCGCCATCCCAACCGTCACCCTGACCTTCGGGCACGAATACATCTCCGGCGATGGCGTAAGTTTTTCCTGGGGTGGCTGGCAGACACTGAAAAGAACCGAGAGCGATCGGGCCGTCTGCCTCGCCATAAAACGCGTTCTCCAGGGAGAGAGAGCCGGAATCTGCGTCGCCCGTCGCGTCCTGCGTGCTCCAGGTCACCGTGAGCGGGCCCATCTCCGCGTTCCAGCCGTCGGTGTCGACGGCAAAGCCCGGGTTCTGCACCAGACTCTGGCACTCGGGGCGAGCGTCTTTGCTGTAGTCGCAGTCGTCGGGCAAAGGCTCTGTGGATGCCGATCCGCCGTTGCTCGTGTCACCGGCAGTGCCCGATGCGGGATTGCTCGATCCGCCACTATCGCTGGACGAGCCTTTGCGGAAGTGTCTGGTATCGAGCGAACAGCCGAGGGCAGACACTAAAAAAATGGCTCCCCCCAGCCCGGTGCACACGCGGCGTCCTGACATCGATTACTCGCGCACCTATACCGCAAGATCAGTGGACGCTCCATCGCCAACGCACTCTGCGAGGGGCCTTCACGAGACATTCGGAAGGCGAAACGATGAAGTTCATCCATCCACGAAAGCGTGTATTCGACTTGCGCGGAATGAAGCGCAATCGTTACCGGACAGGCGCCGCGAGCGTGTTACGAAGTGCTGTGCTCACGGAGAGCGCCCTGACCTTCAGATCGGGTGAGGCTTGAACGCTCGCAGTCGAACTCCGCGCCACCTCACCGTACCACCAGCCCTGCGAAGCCCTGATGAAGTCAAAGGCTCTGCTTTGATCGACGGCACGCGTGACTGCAGCCTGGGCGATCGCGAAAGCTTCGTGCCGCCCAAGCGGGTGGGAGCGCTGCAAGCGCCGGCGCGTTTCGGGGGAGCCATTTCCCGCGCTGTGGCGATGCAGCAGGTATTTGCGGCGTTGAGCCGCTTGGCACCAACCGGGCTCACGGTGACCTTGATCGGCGAAACGGGCACCGGCAAAGACGTCCTGGCCCACGCAATTCACGAGCGCAGCGCTCGCGCCGACAAGCCGTTCGTTGTCTTCGATTGCGGAGCCGTGGCGGCAAATCTCGCCGAAAGCGAGCTTTTTGGTTACGAACGCGGTGCCTTCACCGGAGCCGTTCTCGCCCATGCCGGCGCGTTCGAGCAAGCCGACGGCGGGACATTGTTCTTGGACGAAATCGGCGAGTTGCCGCTCGAGCTCCAACCGCGCCTGCTGCGCGCGCTAGAAAACCGTACGGTTCAGCGAGTGGGCGGCAAGCGCTATCGCTCGGTCGATCTGCGCATCATCGCCGCCACTCATCGCGATCTGCCCGCGCGCGTGGCCGAGAAGTCGTTCCGCGAAGATCTGTTCTTTCGGCTCACGACGGCCATCATCCCCGTGCCGGCGCTGCGCCAACGGCTCGATGACCTATCGCTGCTGGTGCCCGCCCTGCTGGCAGACATCGGCCGGCCACAGCTAGAAGTGTCACCGGAAACGTACGCGGTGCTCAGCTGTCAATTCTGGCCCGGCAACGTGCGTGAGCTCAAGAACGTTTTGGCGAGCGCGAGCGCCTTCGTCAAGGACAACACACTCGAACCCAGGCATTTGTTATTTCTACCCGGTTCGGAGCCGACCAAGGTCGAACACTTGCGTCTCGGCGGCCAGACACTCGCCAACTTGGAGCGAGTTGCGATTGGACAAACGCTGGCCAATCACAAGGGTGATCGCGAGCAAGCCGCAGCCACGTTGGGGATCACTCGCGCGGCACTGACGGAAAAGCTCGAGAGCTTAGGGATCGGTCAGTAGCGCCGACGCCGACGCCCGAGCAGAGCGGCGATCGCCGCCGAAAACGCCAAAACGAAGTGGAACGGAGCGCCTCGCCGAAGCGAGACACTACAGCCTTCCGAGGTCGTCGAATCGCTCGTCTGGTTCGGCAGCGCTGCGGGCTGATCGGCACCGCACAACTCGGAGAAGCCGTGACGAGGGATGCAGCTCATGCTGGTCGCGACGCGCGAGCCCGGGTAGATCGCGCACAAGCCCGACACGTCGTCGTAGCCGAGCGTCCGCAGGCTAATCGAGCCGCGACTGTAACCGGGAAACATCGTCGCGGCGCGGTCTTGGGTGTGGGCGAGACCGAGCAGATGCCCCGCCTCGTGAGTGAGGAGCGAATCGAGATCCACTTCGTCTTCGCCCGGGTCGACGCTCAGCTTCTCGGTGACCGCGTTGATTTCGATGTCGGCGTCCCAGATTTCGCCGCTTTTCGGGTCGAAATTGAGAAACGTGATGCCCAAAGCGTCTTGCCCACCGGGGTACGGCCACTCGTCTTCGCGAAACGATACGATGTTGGCATTGCCGCGATCCGAGTTGTATTCGGATTCGTTACACTGAACAGCGCCTTGGACCTCGATCGAAATGCTGGGCGGAGCTCCGGAACAATCCGCGCTCGTCCAGGCCGCGAACGCGCGCTCGACGCTACCCCGAGCGGTGGCAAAGTCGATGTTCTGCTTTGGCGCGGCATCGCGCTGCACGCTCACCGTGACGCAATTGCTTGCCCAAAACAGCTCGCTGCCGCTGGTCTCGCAGCCTTGCTGATTCACCGGACAACCGCCCGCTTGCTTCGGGTCGCAAGTGGTCGTGCGGCAAAACGCGGACGCTTGCTGTGCGCTGCCCAAGGCGACACCGAGCGCTACGCCCAGGATCCAGAAACGACGCATAGCCCTCATCGAGCGCTCGCCTCGTGCACCAACCGACGCGCGTCCGAGAGCTCGCGTCCGACGAGGGCGCGTACGCCACTGTGCTCGAAATCCGCGAGCTCCGGCAGGCGCGGGCTTTTGCTCAAGTAAAGCTTGGAGGCATCACTCTCTAGCGGGAAATGCCCTTGCGCCATGCCCGTGACCCACAGGCTGCCATCACTTCCCGGTGTGAGAAACGCGACACACGAGGCGCCGATCGTAAGCTCTGCCTGACCGTGCACGAGTAGCCCGGCGCCGTTCAGCACTCCGCCCAGCGTGCGCACGACGACGGTGGACCCACCTGGCGCCGACTTCTCGATCGAGTCGTCGATGCGCGCGCTGGTCTCGGTCACGATCAGCGGCCGGCCCCCGAGAGTGCCCTTGGTACACCGCGCAACGAGCGGTGTGAGCAGCAGAACGTGCTGACTGCTCTGAGTCAGCTCACGCAGGCTGAGCCCACGGAGCAAAGTCGCTTGCGCCATGCCAGGCACGAGTAGCGTCGGCAAGAACGCGACGCTGCGAATGAAGCTTCGTCGAGCGAGGCGCGACATCGGCCGCGTGTACCACGACCACCGTGAAGCGCCGTTCCGAGTTTGTGACGATCTGGCGGCGGCCTCGACGCTACGGTTCGGTAGGTGCCAATTCCTCACCCAGGCCCTGGGCAAGCACAGGTATTGATCGATACGGTTATAGTCGGCGCAACCGAATTGGTAGTTGCACACCACCGGTGACTCTCGACAACTCTGAAAGCAGCTCTTCTGTAGGCCGGCGCGCTCGAAGCAGCGCTCGTCGGCTTTGCAATCGGCGTCCGAGCCGCAATCAGCCAAGCAGGCGCGCACGCTCGATTGTTCGCTCGACCTGCACTCGAGGCCGTGACAATCACGGGGATCTTCGCACAAACGTTGGCCGCTCTCGGCCCGCGCTGCGACCGCGGGTGATTCGGCACATCGGGTGCGAACGTGTTTGCGTTGCACTCGAATACGCATTTGCACTCCGCTGCTCCGTCGCTGTCTCGTTCGTCACCAAGACGACGTTCAGAAGTCACTCGCCAGTAGCGGACGCTCGCTTGAAGGGTATTAGCCCACATGGTACTCACGGCGCGCTGCTAGCCATTCCGCGATGCTTCTGCTCTGCGGCGCGCGAGCCTCCGTCCTCGAGAATCTGGAGCCGATCCGTTCATGAACAGCACTAGCTCTTTTTTCAAACGCGCCCGCGCGCTGGCGCAGGTCGGGGTCTTGACGTTCGCGGGCTTGAGCCTGCCGGTGGCCTGCGGGAATGACACGCCGCTACCGGGCGAAGGCAGCAGCACGGCAGGCAAGGGACCATCGAGCGGCACGGGCGGCGCCGGCAAACCCGGAAAGGCCGGGAGCGCGGGCTCAACGGAAGACTCGGGCGCGGCCGGAGCGGGCGACGCGGGCGAAGGCGGAGCGCCAGGTGCAGGCGGCATGCGGCCGGGCAACGGTGGTTCGGCGGGTAAGGGCGGCAGCGCAGGCGCGAGTGGTTCAGGGACCGCGGGCGGGGCTCAGGGCGGGAGCGGCGGGGCCACAGCCGTCTGCGGCAACAACCAGCTCGAAGCCGGTGAACAGTGCGACGACGGCAACACGAAGAGCTGGGACGGCTGTAACTCCACTTGCAAGAGCAAGTGTGAGCAGTGTGAGAAGAAGTACTGTGTGGCAAATCCCGCGACAGAAAACTTTTTTCTGAATTGCTTTACCGACCAAGGCAGCGTCAGCAACCCGGCATCTGGCCTGAGTTTGGCTCAAGCAGGACCGGCACAGGGGCAGCCCAAGCAAAAGCTGTGCGCCAAGTTAGTGGAGTGCATGCGGCGCACCAATTGCGCGCAGGATTCGCCTGGCGCCACCAGCCCGGTCAGAGGGTGTTTCTGCGGGAGTGCCAGTACGCCCGACTGCAAGGATCCATTGAAGGGGCCGAAGGGGCCGTGCGCAGAAGAGGTCGGAGCGGCCGCGGAATCGATGGCGCTTCTGGATGTCTCTTCGCGTTGGAACTTGGGCAACTACGCGCTGGGGATGGCTTCCAACATCGTCCAGAATTGCGACACCGATGTGTGCCCCGCGGAGTGCTTGAAGGACAAAGACATCTCCGCGTGCGAGCGCTGCACCTTCGGTGCGAATGAATTCAAGCAGAGCGCCGGCACCGGTGGCGATTACTTTCACTGTTATTTTCAGCCTGATCTGACCTGTGCCTCGTCGTCCGCGGGCCAGCCCAGCGCGGAGTGCGCCGCGACGACCTGTGCCCCAGCGGCAGATTGTGCGCTCGCAACTCATTGCGCCGCCGACAGCGTCACGAATTGCTACGGAACCAGAGGGCAAGGGCCATGCGCTGCACAATTTGCCGCTGCAACCGGCAGCACGGATCCAGCGACCGTGTTGGATCGCCTGACCAACGGCGGCGACTACCCGTCTGCCTATCTGGTGAGCCTCTTGGAGGGCGAACGACAAGACAGTTGCAAGTCCGCTTGCTTTCCCAGTTCAGCGGGTAGTGGCGGCAGCGGCGGAGCAGCCGCTGGCACCAGCGCAGGAACCGGTGGCTGACGCTCGGCGCCCGCGAGCTCACTCGACCGAAAGCGGCATCGGCATGACGATCCTCGACAAGTCCCCGCACGGCGCGCTAATCGGCGCGGTACTCGCAAGCAGCCTCGCGCTGCTCGCGCCGCGGCCAGCTCGCGCCGCGGACGACTGGCAGCGCAACGGCTTCGACACGGACGATTTGGCAGCGCTCGATCAAAATCATCCCGGGCTGCGCGGCGCGTTGTTGCGCGGCGAGGCCGAGCTTCACGCAGGTTCGCTGGCCGCCGCGGCGAGTTCATTCGAACGCGTGGCGCGCGCCGCACCCGAGAATGCGCTCGCGAGTCGCCGCTATTGCCAAGCGCTCACTGAGCTCGGAAAGCGGCAGGCCGCCGTGCAAGCTTGCGAGAACTCGATCCAGCGGAAACCCACTGCGGCTGGCTTTCGAGCTCTTTCAGCAGCGCTTCTTTCGGCCCCCCCCACGCCGGACGAGCTGACCTTGGCGACCAAGCTGGCGGAGGCGAGCAAGCGCTACCTCAGGGATCAGCCGTGGAGTTTAGCCGCGACCAGTGAAATCGCCGAACGCATTGGAGACGAAAAAATGTTGGGAAATGCCGTCACCGAACTCGAGCGAATCGCTCCCGAACACTACGAAGCACGCCGGGCGCGGCAAGCACTCGACAGCTTCGAGCTCCCCCGCTGGGCTTGGGGCGCGTGGGGCGCACTTTCGGCGGTCGTTTTGGGCACTCTGCTCCATGCGGCGCGCGCGATGATCACGGGACTACGCGCACGCTCGCGGAGTGCAGCAGGCGTGACCGCGTCGCTGTTTGCGCTCGGTGTCCTGCTCAACGCCGGCTCGGCCTTAGCCGCCGATGCACCGAAAGCAACTGGGCCCGAAGGCTCGGCTACGCCCGAGCTCGGCGGGCTCAGTGAGTGGCCGATTGACGACGCTGATCCGAAGAAGAGCTTGCCGACGCCCGAACAGCGCGATCGAAATCCGCTGGAGTTCGGCTATCACATGATGGATCTCGCCGACAAAGCCGATGTCGCCCAACGCAAGGGCGACTTCACGGCGGTCGGCAGGTACTACGAAGCGATGTCGGTCGCCGTGCCGGATCGGGCGATCGGCTACCGCAAGTCGTGCGAAGGCTACGAAAGAGCTGGCGACATGGACAAGGCGTTGGCCATGTGTCGCGGTGCGCTCGGAGCCGACGGCCTCGTGTTCGCCGACTACCTGCACTTCGAGAAGCTGTTGCTCGCAAAAGCCGGGCCGCTGACACCGGTCGACATCGAGGATCTCTCGCAAATTTCCGTGCATTTGAAGGCGGAGTCGGGCGGCATGGCAGCGGGTCTACAAGTGCAGTGTGACCTCGCCGAGCGCCTGGACGACGCGCAGAAGCTGCACGAATGCGCCGACGCGATGGCGAGAGAGACGCCCAACGATCCCAAGTTGCTCGTGTACCAATGGGGCGTCGCAATGAAGGACGAAGACTACGCTCGTGCCCAGGCGCTGATCGACGCCGCACGAAAGAAGTCACTCGAGCCCGCGGGCATCGAGATGATGGAGCGCGCCATTCATGAGCAGAGCTCGCCGCAGCAGCGAATCGCGCGCGCGTTTCAGCGCCACCCTGCGCCGTTTGGCATTGCGGCCGGTTTGCTGTTCGTCGCCCTATTGGCCTTCCTGCTGCGCCGGCAACTCAAGCTACGCGTGGCCTGAGCGACCGACTTGTGCCGACTAGGAAAGATTCTCGACCATGAGCATTTCACGGAAATTCCGGGCGGGTTTGGCGCTGAGCGGCGTGCTCGTGAGCTGCCAACTCGCGGCTTGCGGCAGCGACATCGTTGATCCTGGTGCGGCCGGAGACAGCGGCGGAAGCAACGCGGCAGGCAAAGCCGGTAGCGAGCAAGCGGGCAAGGCCGGCGCAAGCGGACGCGCAGGCTCAGGTCACGCAGGCGAAGCCGAAGCCGGCATGGCCGGCGAGACCGAACTCGGTGGCAGCAGCGGAGCCGGTAGCCATGGCGGCGGCAGCGCGGGCCTCGCGGCGGGAGCGGCGGGCCTTGGAAACGGGGGCAAAGCTGGCGCCAGCGGGGCCAATAGCGGTGGAACGTCGGGAGGCGGCGCAGGCGGTCTAGCCACAGCCGGCAAGGCTGGCGCGAGTGCCGGCAGCGTTGGCACGGGCGGCAACGGCGCGGGAGCAGGCGGCGCTAGTGCCGGTTCGAGCGGCGCCAACGCGGGCGCAGGCGGCGCCAGCGCGGGCACGAGCGACAACGGCGCGGGTTCAGGCGGTGCGTCCTGTGGCAACAACGTCGTCGACCCGGGTGAGGTTTGTGATCCGAAACTGAGCGCGAACAACTGCGGTCGTGATTGCAAGGCGATCACCACGGCCACCTGTCTCGCCTGCGAAAACTCTGTAGGCTACGTTTGCACGCCCAGCATTTTGACTTGCGACACCGCCACCGGCACCACCACGACGGCAACGGTCACTGGTTCCTCTGGGGCGGCCAAATCCAGCGATCTTGGCGCGGTAACGACGCCCGTGGGCAGCGCCAAGGCTCCGCTCTGCAACGAGGTTCTGGATTGCGTACGTGACAGCGGCTGCGCCGCCGATAACCAGCCCGCACTCCGGAGCTGCTATTGCGGCACCGCGACCGTGCCCAATTGCAATGCTGGCCTGGGCAACGGCCCGTGCAAGGCCGAACTCGAGCGCGCGCTCGAGGCCACTGATTTTGCGACCGTGAGCCAGAACGTCGGCAAGCTGCTGTACGGCGGTGGCGTGGCGATGAAGCGCATCGACTGCGACAACTCATTCTGTCCCGATACCTGTTTCTGAATCTGCAGGCTGTCTCGTGGCACGGGTTGATGCCACGTGTCACGAGCAGCGCTCAGTTTTTCCGATACACGCTCCAACGCTTCGCTGGCAACGAGCAATGAATATTCGTCGTTTCGCAGGGCGAGCTCGGGATCGAACGCGTCGCCCTCGATAGCGCTCACTTTCAGCTCGGATGCGACGGCTGCGTCGCGCAGAATATCCGTGCTGCGCTCGACGCGGCGCACCATCGCCGCGCGCAGGCGACTCGGGTCAAGTTCCCAGGTTGGCTTGGCAGCCCGCTTGCTGCTCATGATACTCGCGCTTGTATAGCAAAAGGCGCGCCCCATGAGGAGCGCGCCTTTTATGATCGATGATCAGCGGTACCCGTTAGTACCGGTTCACGTCACTCCGGGAGGCCGACAGCGGCGTTACCCGTGCATGCGTTGCTGGCCGTGTTGTTGGTCGAGCAACCTTCGTTGGCGAAGTCGCGGCAAACCGGGCCCGCGGGCAGTGGGAACAGGTTCTTCGCAGCGAGCAGGCTGGCAAAGTTCGTGGCGCCACCGGCGAAGCACTTGGCCAACGCCAACTCTTGACCGGTCACGTTCTCGAAGCCGATCAGCGTGTTGAAATACACCTTGCGCGAGAGCGGGTAGAGCTCGGCCACGATGCACTCTTTGTCGTACTTGATGTTGTTGATCGAAGCGGCGTACGCGAGTTCGTTCCCGGCGGTGGTGGTGAGCACCTGAGCCGAAGCTTCGCCACCGGCGAAGCCGAACGAGCATTGATCCGCCTCGGACAAGCAGCCAATTTGCGAGGTCGCGTCGTCTTGAGAGCAGCAACGTTTGTCGCCGCCAGCACCTGGGCAGCTGGGCGCCGCTGCGATCAGCGTGCGGGTGGTGTGGATGCGGCTGAAATTGCCGACCACGGTGCGCGATGAACCGAGCTCAGTGTCCGTGCGGTAGCCACCGAACTGGTTGTACTGATGCAAGTTGAACACGCGACCGTCACGACGGTTGCCCGGGATGTTGCCAACGGCCGGCGGATCGATCGGCGCGTTGAAGTTGTTGGCGCCATTGATGCAACGCGCGTCGTCGACGTTCGACGCGGGGATGAGGCAGGAGTTGGAGCTGTTGGCGATGATGCCCGTCGCCGGATCGTAGTCGGAGGCCTGATTGCCGAAAGTCACGTCACCGTTCGGGCACAGCGTCGAGTCCGACGTACCCGGGAGCTTCGGGGCAGAGCCGAGGATCAGGTTACCAGCCAAGCAGGGTTTGTTCGGGTACAGCTGGTCGACGGTCTGACCGGCGAATACGGGCGGACGGATCGGCAGAACGACGCCCAAGCTGCCTTGCGCGCTGCACACCTGCTCGGCGACGGCGACCGGGAAGTCCGGTTGCGTCGGCGGGGTGGTGCCGAAATCGGCGTCCGGCGTGCTGCCACCCTGGTTCAGGGCACCACCGACGCACACGCGGCGGATCGGGTCGAAGTCTTGGTACACGTCTTCGAAGATCGGCGCACCGTTGCTCTTCACGCCGGGGTTCGGGTAAAGGGCGAGCTTGGTGGCCGGGGTCGTGGGCAACGTGGGTTGCGGGTCGAAGGCAAAGCGCGAGTTGCAGAACGGGTAGAGCTTGGCGTTGATCAGCTCGCGGAACACGTCCGTGGTGCCAGAGAGCAGGTCGCGGCGCCAGGCGTGATTCAGCTGCGTGCAGTTGCCAGTAGTACAGGTGGTCTCGAACAACTTGCCCCAGTTGTTCACGAGTTCGAGGCGCTCGGCGCTTGCGCAGTTGCGCTGGTTGCCCGCGGCGGTCGTGGGAGCCGCCGGGTCCTTGCCCGCGCTCTTCGGCAGACCGAGATAAACCTGACGCAGCACGTCGCGCCAGCCCGGGATCACGGAGGTGCCGTCGCCGAGGACGTAGCCCGTGGCCAACGTACCACTGTTGCGGAGACCGGTCGGCGGCTTGGCGGCGCAATCGGCAGCGGTGTTGCCGGTAACGGCGCTGGCTGCGTTCGGATCACAGCTGAGGTGGGTCCTGGACAGCGAGATGGCGAGACCGTCGGCAGCGAAGGCGATACCCTCGGCCTTGCTGGTGTTCGCCTGGCACACGCCGCCGGCAGCCGTGCCAGCAATGAAGCGGGACATCGGCGCGGTGGTCTGCGGGGCGGTCGCGGTGCCGTTGGCGCTCGCGATCAGGTTGTTCTCACCAGCGCCAGATCCGCCGCCGAGATAGGTGATGCCCACCGAGCCGTTACACGCAGCGGCGGTGATCACGCTCAGCGTGAAATCCTTGAGGGTGTCCGAGCCTTGCATTTTTATGCCGTCGAGGGCGCTGACACCGGCTGAGCCGGCGCCGACGGCCAAGAACGTCGCGACCAACATCGTCTTCTTCATTGAGTCCTCCAAAAAACAGGATCACCCGCAACAGCCGGGCGCTTGATCAGGACTCAGCAAGATGCACGCCAAGCTCGGAGTGGCGGAACGAGCGCAAAAACAGCGGGATTTGCCTTGTTTCGGAACAGTGCACGGCCCGCCGTCGGCAACGCCTCACAACCGCCTTCCGGATATCAGATTCGCACTCCGAATTTCGGAGACTCGAGCGATCGCGGCGCGGACAATGCACCACGTGGGTTGCCCGCGACCAGCCTACCAACACCGCGAAAGCACCGTTTATTCGGTTTGAAGTCGTCTCGATTCGAGTCGAACCGCAGACAATCAGTTCGAGTCGGCTCGCGACACCGCAACACCCTGCGGCCGATGCGGGCGGTCGAGCAAATCAGGACGAGGCCTCGCCGGAGTCAGCGCGCCAGGCGTCGGCAGGGGCCGCGAAAGTAGGTATAGAAAGAGCACCGCGACGCCGAACGCGATGCTCAATGCGGCAACCTTTCCGAGCGCAGGCGAGCCGAGCGTGGTTCGAGCTCTGGTCATTGGGGAGCGCTCGCCAGCGAGAGGGTACCTACGCTCGGGGGGCGGGCATCCTTGGGGCGCAAGATCAGACAACGCCGTGCCGTGTTCTCGTCCACGCTCAGGTCGGTGCCCTCGAGGCGAAACGAATAAGTGAGCGGCTGCCCTACGCTCGCTGGGTCGAGCTGACCGCGCGTCGTACGGCTGAACAGCACGCGCGTTACCTTGGCGCGAATCGCGCTGAGCGGAAAGCCGTGCGCGGCGCCGCCGTCGAAATTGCGCGAGTCACGGCTGTTGCTGCGGTTGTCCCCGAGTACGAACACCTCACCCGGCTTGACGACGTACTCTGGGAACGGTTCGGCGAAGGTCGTCTGATACGTGAGGTACGCTTCACTGCCGACGAATTCCATGAACAAGCGACCGCTGGGATCGCCCGTGTGGGCGGATTCGTCTTCCGGGCTGAAGTACGGACCGGCATCGCAGAAAGGCACCGGCCAGCCGTTGATCACCGGCACGTTGCCGATCATCCCCATGCGATCACCAGGCAGGCCGAAGACGCGCTTTACGATGTCGCGCGGCTCACCGTCCACCAGCACGCGCAGTACGACCACCTCCCCGCGCTGCGGCAGGTTCGAGGAATCATAGTCGACGACTTGGCCGGCCAACATCTCGCCGGGGGTGAATGCGGGCAGCATCGAACGGCCGATCACTCGATAAGCCTGAAAAAAGTGAGCACGGAGCTGAAGGGCGAGCAAGGCGACCGCCACCGCTGAGAGTGCGAAAGCCAATACTCGCTTCGGCGCTCCGGTATGGCGAGCCGAGCTCGCCGAATTTTGCAAGCGCCGCGTGGCGTGCTCGACGCGCCCCCATTGTCCGGCGAACAACTGCTCTCGCAGCTCCGACTCGGCACTGACGATCTGGGCCACGGTGGCCGAGTTGGCCTGCGCGAGTAGCTTTTGCCCCGCGGCACTCCCGACCCAGGCGAGCTGTTCGGCGGCTGCCTCGCACCGCGCGAGGCGACGCCGCGGCACGCGCTCCACGAGCTCTGGAGGCAGAACGAAGAAGTATCGCCCTCCCGGCAGGAATGCGCGCCAGTAGCGAAAGAGCGCCGAGAGTAAAACGAACAGGCCGAGCGCGAGCAGCAGCGTGTGCTCGTACGCGAAACGAGCAAAAATGCCTTCGAAACCTCCAGCGGTGATCGAGTAGGGCGTCAGGTAACGCAGGCACACGCCGCTCATGGCCAGCGGCGTGACCACGAACCACAGCGCCTGCAGCGACCACCTGAGCACGCTCGAGAGCCACGCTCGCGGTGACGCCTGGCGCAAATTGACTACTGACGGTTCTCGCATTGGTCGTATGTCACGTGCGGGATCTCGCCCTTGATGAATTTATCCAGATAGGCAAAGACGGACAGGCCGGCGTTGATGGCACCGCGGTTGACCCAGCGTGCTTTGGAGTCCTGGTCCGCGACCTTGGCCCAGTTCGCGGGGCACAGCGGCACGTTCTTCGCCGTGGCAAACGCGAGCAGCTCGGACGCGCTGACGCCGGAGGGCAAATCCGCCTTGTTCAAGCACCAAGGGAAAGTGTTGCTTGGTTGAACTCCCGTGACGACCTGGCCGTATTGATCGCCGACTGGCGCGTCCGCGGGATAGTTGCCGATGGGATAGAAGTCACTGACGACCTTGGGGTCGTTGTCGAGTGACGCCGTGCCGGAGAAACTGAGCACGGTGATCGGCGGCGTGTTGTGCAAGGCACACAACGTGGTCCAAAGCTCTGCGTCGCCGTTGCTTGCGATCAACTCGGTGCCGGCGCGGTTGACTTGTCGAGGGCCGACGTTCAGGCTGAATGTTCGGCCCCACCCCAGCACCTTCGAACATGCGGCTTGCGCGACCTGGAGCATGTTGGCGCTGACCCCTTCACCGCCCTCGGGCTCGAGCGTCTTGGGTCTGGTTTGGCCAAGCACGTTGGTGCGGGCCACCTGCTGCAAGATAATCTGCGGGATCTGAACGCCGGTCCCGCCGAGGGCCATCCAGGAGAGGTAGCGAGCCCCCCAATCGTTGGCCGTTACATTGCCCTGCGAAACGGATCCGAATATGCGTACCCGGTTCAGTTGTGGGCCCAGATCCGGCTTGTCATACGGGTCGTCGATCAACGATGGGTTGAACAGACCGAAGCGGAAATTGGCTACGCGCGCCGTGCCGCCGGTGAGGTTCTGCAGGGTATCGGCTTGCCTGCCCAGCGAATCGGCGTTCGGGCCGTGGCAGTTGATGCAGATCATGTCGAAGATCACCTGACCCGGCAGCGCACTGTACACAGGGGCGTCAGGTTGCGCTGGTGCGACGGTATCGAACCAAGCGGGGCGAGCGCTGCCTTTGAACTTGTCGCTCGACATGGTGTCGGCGGGCGGCACGGCGAAGTTGCAGGCCGGCTTTTGCTGCCACAGACCCATGGGAAAAGGGGTGTTGGCGAAGCCCAAGGGGAAACGCGCATCGGGAGCCGTCACGTCCGACAACAACACGGAGTGCAGTTGTTCGACGAGCGTCACTTGCGCGTCGTGCTTCGTGCCACCTGAATCGTTGAGGATCGGCGGGACCTCAGGGGGATCACTGGTCAAGGCCGCTTTCCAGTCCGTGCGCCGCGGCTGCCACAGTCCGGCAAACTCGGTCAGATCCGTGACCACCCAGTTGGCGTGATCGGGCACGCCATCTTCGTTGTAGTCGTGCGGAGTCGGATCGGGCCACTTATGGGCGATCACGTCCGGATCGAAGATGTCCGTGTTATCCGGGCAGAGCGCGTAGTGCGGATCTTTCTTGTACGTGTCGAGCCGCTTTTTGGCAGCTTCCAACGCTTGAGTATAGCCGTCGGCCCCTGGCCGCACTTCCGCGTACGGTTGCGGCTCGGTGTCTTGCAACAAGACGGAGGTTTGATCTTCGAAGATATCCGGGTGCTTCCGCACCGCGGGGATACTCGTCATCCACTCGCCCAGCCACTGCCCGGCCCGGCAATCGTGACCGGCGGTGTCGAATGGCATGTGCGGGTAGAGAGTGAGCGCTTCACCGTACGTGAAGGGCGTCTGCGTGTTGCGATAGATCAAGCTGCGCCAAGGAGCGTCGATGAACGGAACACCAGTCGCGGAGTCGGGATCGATGCCACCAAACTTAGCGGTATATTGAACGGAGTTGTCGACCGGCATCAGATCGCGAAGCGAAGGCGTGATGTACGCAATTGGGGAGTTGTCGAAACCCCGGGTGATGCGCGGGCTGTAGCGTTCGAGCGGAAACTGAAACACTCCGCCCTGCGCGTCCGGATAGAAGTTGAGGAGCGAGATCAGCTCCTTGTTGGACACACTCGGAAAGCCATTCGGATTGTGGCAGTGGGCGCAGTTGGCCAAGAGATAGGCCTGAGCCCTGAGTTCGAGATCATTTCGCGGCACGGTCGGGCCCTGCGGTCCGTTGCGCGCGCGTTGCGAATCCTCCAGCTTGCCCACTTGCGAGGGAGACTCGAGCCCGGTGATCACCCCGAGATCGATCAGGCGCTGTAGTTGCGTCAGCTCGTCCGGTGTCGGCTCTTCATAAACTCCGCCTTCACCCAGTGGCCGGCGATTGATTTGCAGCGGAGTGAAACCAAGGATGAAGTTTGCATTGCTGCTGCCCTCATGGCAGTGGATACAACGCTTGCTGCCGGGGATCGCCCAGTGCCGGATGACTTGCTTGAACTCCAGCGCGTACGTCAGATTGGCCGGATCCGTGGCACGAATCTCGGCTTCTTGGGGTTCGTTCCAGACGTAGTTCACCACGTCGTCGGCGAAGGGTTGGCCGTTGCGCAAGGCATCGCGCAGTAGCGTGGCGTGGGTTTCGGTCTCGTCCCACTTGTAGGTGCCGAACAACGCCTGAGGCACGTAGTTCGGATCGGAGGTCGGCAGCGTGTCTTTGCGGGCGACGATCAGGCGCGTCTCCATCTTGCGCCAGCGTTGCTTGCCTTGGGCGTCCGTCACCTCCTTCATGAAGGTTTTGTAGAAGCGGGTGTTTTCTGGGATGTCGAAATGCTGTGTTTTTGGGTTGAAAACGATCGACTTACCGAGAGGCACACGCACATAGCGCAGCTTGCCCGCGTCGTCGGACCAAAGCGGATATGCCGGGGCGAATGCGATCACGGCGCGGCGCGCGAGGACCTCCGAGTCGAAGCTCGTAAAGTCCGTATCCGCGAGATCCTCGGGTAAGCCGATCTGATCCTGGGGTAACGCGGCTGCATCAGGGTTGGCTTTGCGCGCGGCAAACGCGGCGTCGAGCGTCGCCATCGTCTTCGTGTCACTGGCGAAGCCGCTGTTTACTTCCGAGACGCACGTGCCGATGTCGGTAAAGGCTTCTCCGGTCGCGGTGCTGAGTGCGTATGGGCTCTCCTCCGTGGAGGTCAGCTTTTCGACGAAGTAATCGCTCGGATAGGCGGCGTCTTTCCACTCCGTCAGTAGCCTGACCAGGTCTTTGACCGGATCGCCGTCGAGCCGTGCAGAGTACGGCTTGGCTGGGATCGGAGGCATCACGAACGTGAGGTCTTCGGACACCAGGCGTTGCAATATTTTCTGATTTTGCAACTGAGTGGCGAAGCTCTTCTCCGTCACTTGGAAGCTGCCTTGCGCCTGATCGACGTGGCAGCCTTTGCATTGTGAGGTAAAGAGCGTCCAAATCTCGTCCAAAAACACCTCCCGCTCGGTGGGCACGACGGTGTTGGATAGGATCGACGAACGTTGCGGCAACGGCTCCGCGTGCACGGGTCGACAGCTGCCGGGCGCGACGAACGCGCCTGCCTCGCCCCGATCGCCGCCCATACCGCGATCGCTCTCCCCCGCATCCCCACTGCCGCCACCTAAGCTGCCGCTCGTGCCTGCCAACCCGCCACGCGGAGTCAACGCCGGATCCGCAAAGCAGCCGACGAAAGACCCGACGAGCAGCGCGGGCAAGAGGAGCGGCAACGGCGAGTGGTGACGTTCTTTTCCGGTGTGCATCACTTGAACTCCTGAAACGGAGCGCACGATGGACAGGCGCGCAGGTTCTCCGCTAGCGAAAGAGCCCGGCCGTCCATAGCACGTGGCTCATTCGCTCCCGTGATATTGTGATGACAAACGCGCTCGTGTTTGCGTACGAACGTTTGCGGGTTCGAACGGCGATCCACTCCGCGCCGTTCGAGATCGATTCAAAATATCCCTGCTGCAACGGCCCCCCAGGAACCATCAGCGGTCACGAAGGGAGCAGCAGCAAAGCCGCCCCTGCTGGCAGACGACGAAGGCGCCAAGAACAAAGCGGCACTCGTGATCAAGGCCGCTGCGCCCACGCCAAGGCCGACGAACGCTCCCGCGCGAAAGGTTTTGGCGTCCGAGATCAACTCCGCATGGCGGTCAATCTCCGCTTGCGTACAGTTCACGCTGCTCGGACAAATCTCTTCCGCGTCGCTGTTCTTCGCTTTGTACTTGACCGCGAGGAACGTGCCGACGCCAACCGATACGATGCCGAGACCACCGATCACGGACGCGTACGTGGTGCGTCGTCGATCCTTCGCATCGCCAGGCGGGGCCGGGGGCGGCGCAGATACGAGCGGCTTTTTTGGCGCATCGCCCACATCTTTGATGGGCTCGGCGACCTCCAGTGGCGGCACGACGATCGTCACCACCTCGCTCGCGCTGGCGGGCACGATGACGCGAGTCGACCAAGGCTTCTTGCCGGGAGCGGTGGCTTCGACCGTGTAATCCCCGGCGTCGATCGGCGTTGCCGCGCCCCAAGCCTTTTTTTCGACCATGATGCGGTTTCGTCGAACGTTCAGCTCCGGATCGGTTGCTTTCACGTCGATCAACAGCCGCACCAAGCGTGGCTCGAGTGCGTCGCTGCGAGCTTGTGCAACCTGCGCGCGCTCCGGCTGACCGGCAGCGCGCGCGCTCGCAGCAACGCCCTGGAACAAGGCCTGCGCACTGGCTGTACGCCCGATGTGTTCCCAGCAATCGGCGAGGTTGAACTGCACGCCAATGCCGAGGTTCAGGCTCGCGCTCTGTTCGAACTTCGGGCAGGCCTGTTTGTAGGCTCCGGCCTCGACCAGCTTCTTGGCCTCGCTGAACAATTCACCGGCCCTGATCTGATTCTCGGTCTTGGCCGGCTTAGGCGGCTCTGCCTTCGACGCTTCCGGCTTCGGCGCCTCGGGCGCGGCAACTTGTTGTGCGTACGAACGATGGGTGTGCAGCAACGGCAGCGCAGCAGCGACCAGAATCAAGCCTGTCAGTGGATAAGAACGATGCGTCATGAGTTCAGTTGGCGTTGTCGAAGAGTGCCTGGGTGGATGCGACGGGCGTGGGCGTGGCGACGGGCTTTTGGGGCAGCGAATCGGACGCGGGCCGCGAAGGCGGCTCGAGCTGCGGAGTTGCGGCCGCCTTGCTCACTTTGGGCGCGAGCGCCGCGACGGGTCCCGGCGTGGGCGGTGGCGAGGGAACGGCGATCGACCGAGCTACAGCCGACGCGGGCGGCGCGGCCACCGCAGCCGTTGTCGAGGCGGCCGCGCGCGCGGGCGAAAGGCTAGCGACCACGGGGCGCTCCGCGACGGCGCGTGCGGCCAACACCGATTGCAGGTTGTGGATGGCCATGAACGCGCCGATCCCGACCGATACACCCATGATGGCCAGCGCCGCCAACCCTACTTCGAGCAGGCGCCGGTTCGGCAATTCGGTTTGCGCGGGAGCACTGTTGACGACCGCGCGCGGAGCTTCGACCTTGACCAGCGCGGGCGGAAGCAAGCTGCGTGGGCTGCGCGCCCGGCGCTCGAGCACCGCGATCACGCGATCGACCGCGGCACGCCCTTCTTCGGAGGCGAAGCGCCGCAATTGTTTGGCGAGCGTGCCCACATCCGACCAACGATAGTCGCGCTCTTTCTCCAAACAGCGCAGCACGACTTCTTCCAGCTCGGACGGGACATCGGAGCGGAGCAGGCTGATGGGCGTCGCGGGATCGGCGGCAATGGCCGCGAAAATTCCGGGCACGCTCGAGGCCGCGTACAGCGGCGAACCACTCAGTAGCTCGTGCAGCAATGCGCCGATGGCCCAGATATCGGCGCGGACATCGACCGAACTCGCGTCGCGCACTTGTTCAGGTGCCAAGTAGGCCAGGGAGTTGACGACCGACTCGGTGGTGGTGAGCGTAATCGAACCGTCGTCCAGTGGGCTTTCGAGCAAACACAAGTCGAGCACTTTTACGATCGGGCAACCGTCGCTTTCGCGCGCGAGAAATACGTTCGCCGGCTTCAAATTTCGATGCACGAAGCCGCCCACGTGGGCCACCGCGAGCGCTTCACAGACCTGCAATACGTAGTCCACCGCTTCCGCAACCGGCAGCCACTCTCGCACCCGGAGCACGCCCCGCAAGTCCGTACCGGAGAGGTGCTCGGTCACGGAATAGGCGATGCCCGAGTCGAGCGTGCCCACATCCAGCACGCGAGCCAAATGCGCGCTCCGTAGTTGAGCGGCCAGGCGAGCGTTCTGCAAAAATCGAGCAGCGGCTTCCGCTGACGAGCGCTCGGTCGCGGCGCACAGCTTGATCACGACGCGCTGCCGCAGCTGTAAATGCCACGCATCGCAAGTCACGCCCAGTGCCCCCGGAGCATGCACGCGTTCGACTCGATACTTGCCGGCCAGGACCTCGCCCCCACGCACCGGGGCGCGCCGCGCCCCATGCTCCACGACGCTCGTGGTCCGGGGCAACTCGAATACATCGGCTGGATCCGAAACCGGGTTCGATGAATCTCCTTCGAGTAATTCATCGTCCGTCACGAGTTCATGATCATGTGCGGATTCGTGGTCTGGCGAGGAATTGCCCATGAAGCGGGCCAAGATATACACACGCTCGCGATCGATTCCCACCGAACAGTGGGTGTCAATTGGATGGCAAATAGGCGCGGAATGGTTACGCGACATTGACGAAGATTTGCTCTCTCACTCTGCCAAACGCCACTCGTCGGAGATCACTGAAGAACAGCCGACGAGGGGAATCGGCACTCAAACGTCACACGTGCAGCGAGAGGCGCGATGTATGTGCGGCCGCGATGCTCCACGGAACGCCCGCGATGCCACGCTGCTCGGAGCGCGTGCTCCGGCGTCTGTTGCAAGCCATCCTGGCCGTGTCGTTGATCGTGGCCTGGCCGAAGTCCGCGCACGCCTATGCCTGGATGATTCGACACGGCTACACACAATGCGTACAGTGCCATGTCGATCCAGCGGGTGCCGGCGCCTTGACGCCCTATGGTCGCGAAATCGGCGATGTGCTGCTGCGCACTCACTACGGCTGGGAAAAGCCGGATGAAGACTCGAAGCTGGGCAAGTTCTTGTTTGGCGCGGTCACGCTGCCGGACGAGCTCGATTTCGGCGGTAGCCTGCGCGTGTTGTCGCTCAGCGACAAGGTCGAAGGTTCTGCGCTCCAGCAGCGGCTGATCTGGATGCAACTCGACGCCAAGACCTCGCTGCGAGTTGGGCGGCTAACGGGCTCGGCTTCGCTTGGTTACGCACCAGAGGGCGCGCTCGGAGCGGCCATCACCGGCAACACCGAACACAACTTGATCTCGCGTGAACACTGGCTCGGAGTGTGGCTGGGCGAATCGGAGAACGTACTCCTGCGCGCGGGGCGCATGAATCTGCCGTTCGGGCTGCGCAGTATCGAGCACACGCTGTGGGCGCGCACGTTCACCGGCTCGAACATCAACGACCAGCAGCAATACGGCTTGTCCGTGACGTTCGCGGGTGAGCGCTACCGGGGCGAGCTGATGGGCATCCTGGGCAGCTTCCAGATCCGCCCGGACCAGTTCAGACAGCGCGGCTACAGCGCTTTTGCCGAGTTCCAAATCCTGCCGCAGCTGACCGTCGGCGCGAGCAGCAAGATCGTCCACCTGGAGCTCGATCCCAATTCGATCGAGGAACAGTGGCGGCACGCGCATGGCTTGTTCAGCCGCTGGGCGAGCCCATGGCAACCTTTGGTCTTGCTGGGAGAACTGGACTACGTGCTCGATTCGCCCAAGAACCTATACAAGACGCGCGGCGTCGTCGGCTACCTGCAGGCGGACGTCGAAGCCACGCAGGGCCTGCATTTCATGGGCACCTTCGAGGGCAGCGGCGTGACCGTAACCTCGGCCCCGGCTTCATTCGGCGGGTGGCTGTCGTACGCTTGGTTCTTTGCGCCGCACGCCGACATTCGCCTGGACAATATTTATCGCAGCATGGGCACCACCTCGGGTCACCTGGGTGAGCTGTCGTTCCTCGTGCAAGGACACCTCTCGCTATGAGCATTCGTCGGCACGTGCGTCTCGCGCTCGTCTCGTGTCTGCTGCTCGCGCTGCCGAAGCTAGCCAACGCCTCGCAGAACTTTCCAGACACGATGAAGGACGAATGGCAGCTGCCCGGCTCGCCGCCTGCCTGCACGTTGTGCCACCAAACTTTGCTCGGCGGCTTCGGCACGGCGACGAAACCGTTTGCCCGCGAGCTGATCCGCAATGGCGCGACGGCCGCCGATACCAACGCACTTCGCAGGGCCCTGCGAGCAATGCAAGCCGCAAACAGCGATGTCGATCACGACGGCGTTTCCGACTTCGACGAGCTAGAGACCGGCACGGATCCGGACCAGCCCGACGTCGCGGATGCCGACGGCGGCGTGGTCGCGGCAGACTTCGACGATAGCCCAATCCCGCGCACGGGTTGCTCGGTGGTTGCCGCAGGCCGACGCCCGCGGTTGACAGCGCTGCAGCCTTCGCCGACTGTCGGGCCGATCTCGGGCGCTGACGCTCCGAGTCGGAGGTTTTCAGGCGATGCGTGGTTGGTTTGCGGTCTCATTCTTGGCGCTGTCACTTTTCGGCTGCGGGCACAACGAAAACGAGTGGCAAGCACAACTCGCTAAGTATCAACAGCTCTCGCAGCAGAGCGACAAAGAGAAAGCCGCTCACGACGCCGACAAGCAAGCCCTCGAGGAGCAACGCCAGCTCGTGCTGCAACTCAAAGAGCAACTCGAGAAGATGGGCGTGGATCTCTCTTCCCTCAGCCAGCAACTCGAGCAAACCGGCTCCCAAAACAAAACCCTCGCCAAGAATTTGGAGGAGGTAAATCGCGCACTCAAGGAATACCAAGAGCGCGCCGCGCAACTCGAGCGCATCAAGCAGCGCTTCGAAGTCTTGCGCGACAAGCTCAAGAAGCTCACGGAGCTCGGCTTGAAAGTCGAAATCCGGCGCAACCGCATGGTGATTCGCTTGCCTGGCGACGTGCTGTTCAGCTCGGGCGACGACAAGCTCCGCGAAAACGGGATCAAGGTGCTCGACGCGGTGGCCGACGTCATTCGCAACGATAAGCAACTCGCCGGTCGCTACTTTCAAATCGCTGGGCACACCGACAACAAGCCGCTCAAGGGTGGCCGCTTCGGCGACAATTGGGGCTTGTCCGCGATGCGCGCGCGTCAGGTCCTCTTGTACCTGATCGCACCCCTGCCCGCAAAAGACGCCAAGCCGCCGAGGCCCGGCGTGCCCGTCGAAGGCGGCGGCGGACTCGATCCGCTTCGACTCCACGCGGCCGGCTACGGCGATACCGATCCCGTGGGCGGTAACGCCACCGACGCCGACCGCCAACAGAACCGACGCGTCGAGCTCGTCCTGCTACCCGACGTCGAAGAAATGCTCGATCTGAAGTCGCTGATCTAACTAGCCTCGCATTCCACGGGCGTCGGCCGCACTGAACTATCTCTCCCGGCTTCGGGATCGAGATTTTTTGATGGTCACCCATTCCGTCGCGCCTCGGCGCAGCCTTCGGCGGCAAATGCCGGGCGCTCATCCGACACGAGGAGCTGCGCTCGCACGATCCCGATCGCCTTCTTCGCGACCGACCCACCGAACCCCCTCGCGCGATTCGAAATCGAGTTGGAATTCGAATTCGAACCAGAGGGGACGATCCGGGGGAGCCGACACTCTCACCGCCCGCGGAAGGGTTCGAATTCGAACTCCACTTCGTGATTCACGACCGCGGCCCGATTCACCTCTAGCCGCTCGCTTCGAATGCGACCGGAGGGACGATTCAGGCGAGCCGACGCTCTCACCGCCCGCAGAAGGGTTCGAATTCGAGCCCCACTTCGCGATTCATGACCGCGGCCCGCGCGGATCGAATTCGAACCCCACTTCGCGATTCACGACCGCGGCCCGCGCGGTTCGAATTCGAACCACGCTTCGCGTCAGAACACGGGTGAGCCGAAACTCGCACCGCGCACGGCAGGTTCGAATTCGAACTGGAGTTTGCCGTAATACCCTCGAACGCCCAGGGGCCGAGAGCAGGTGCAGGTGCAGGTGCAGGTGCAGCGCAGGTGCTCGGTGCGGCCAGCGCGGTGCAGGCGCAGGAGCTCAGTGCGGCCAGAGCGGTGCAGGCGCAGGAGCTCAGTGCGGCCAGAGCGGTGCAGGCGCAGGAGCTCAGTGCGGCCAGAGCGGTGCGGCCAGCTCGGGCGCGGCCATCTCGGGCGCGGCCATCTCGGGCGCGGCCAGCTCGGGCGCGGCCAGCTGGGCGCGGGCTAAGCGTGCCCTGCTGGAACCTCGAAGTTTGCCCTCCTTGACGCCGCGCGCAAGCAGCGAGCCTGTGGCCCGCGACGCCTCCCGGCAAGTCTAAGTGCCTTCAAGAATGCGATTTTGCCGGTTAAGAAACCTTGGGCCGGCCGCGGGCGTAGACCGCTCAGTGGATCGTCGTGACCAGCTATAGCGTCAGCATCTGGCCCGCGTTAGAAGCAGCGGGCTTGACGTCGGAGCGCAGACCAACCCTGTCCGAGTGCACCTCGGAGCAGCTCATGGAGCGCTATGTCGACGGCGAAGCAGAGGCGTTCGAGTTCTTGTATCGGCGTGTCTCCCCGAATTTGATGGGTTATCTGCTGCGGCTGACCCGTAATCGCGAACGCGCGGAAGATTTGCTCCAGATCACCTTTTCCAAGATTCATCGCGCGCGCGGCAGCTTCCTAAAAGGCGCGCCTGTCCTACCTTGGATCCTTGCCATCGCTCGCCGTTCGTTTTTGGACGAGCGCCGTTCCGCTCAAGTGAGGACAGAAGATTTGTCGCCAGACGGTTCGCTGCCTGAGCAGCAGAACGAGGAGCGTCCGCTGCCCGCGGAGCTTTCCGATGCGCTGGATGTCGCCCTGGGTCGGCTTCCCGAGAATTACCGGGAAGCGATCGTCCTGACCAAAATCACCGGCCTGAGCGTGGCAGAGGCCGCTTCCGTTTTGGGCGCGACGGAAACTGCCGTAAAGCTCCGAGTTCATCGCGGTTACACCCAGCTTCGTAAAGAACTCGAGCAGTACTCACGTACATCATGAGCATGCACCCGCCCGACCCACTCGCTGATTTGCCCTGGCCGAAGCCAGAAGCGCCAAGCGAGGCCGTATCCGCAAGAATCTGCGGTGCATGCACCAAAAACCTGTGCGCCAAACGCGGCTTGTCCGCTGCCAGTCGACTCTCGTTCTGCTTGGTCGTATCGGGTTTGATGGCAAGCATCGGTTATTGGTTCGGTGTGCGCCATCACCGCTCTGAGCTCGGCTTGCGCACGGGCGTGTACAGCGCGGTGGCTTGGGGCTTGGTGCAAGCAGCGGTGCTGTTCATCGCCTTCGCGCCGCGGCGCGGTTTGCTCGGTTCGCGCAGCGTGCGCGTCGCGGTGGCTGTCGTGTTACCGTTGTTGTTCCTCGGCTACCTCTCGTACGCCGCGTGGAGCTACGTACCGTTCGCCGAGTTCGCGCACGGCGCGCGCGCGTCGCATGCGTTCAGCTGCGGGTTGATTGCGCTCGGGGTCGGCGCCATCGTCGGCGGCAGTGTGCTGCTCGCTTGGCGCGGCACCAATCCGCTCACGCCGGGCCTATCGGGTACTTTGGCGGGCTTCGTAGGCGGCATCGGGGGCGCCCTCGCGATCGGCATCGGTTGTCCGAGCCATGAGGCGTGGCACCTGTGGGCCGCGCATGGCCTGATCGTTCTGGCGTTGGGGTTGATGGGTTTTGGGGTGGGTAGGCGGCTTTTATCGCCGTGAACTGGCCCAGCGCGCGGCTGGTCCGCGACAAGCTGTTTGAGTTCGTGCGCTACGCCGCGATTGGCGCGGGCGTGTATTTTCTGGCCTCTCATTTCGTGCGCCACTCCTCGGGCCCCAAGGAGGGAAGTCCCGCGGCTGCCTTCGACTTACCGCTCGCGGGCACAGACGGCCGCGTGAGCCTGACCGCCCAGCACGGCAAACCCGTGCTGATGGAGGTCTTTGCCAGCTGGTGCAGCGCGTGCAAACGCAGTTCGCCGCGGCTGAGCGACGCCTATCGCGCGCATCAGGGTGAAGACGTGACCTTCCTCGCCGTGAGCGTGGATGAAGATGCCAGCGCCGCCGCGCGGGTCAAGCGTGAATGGCAGCTGCCCTTCGACGTCGCCATCGACGACGGCAGCGTCTCCCGTGGTTACGGCATCAGCATGTTGCCGACGCTGATTTACATCGACGCGCAGGGCACCGTGCGTCACTCCGCCGCGGGCGTGGTCTCTCGCTCCGATATCGATAGCTGGCTCGCAGAACGCTAGTTCGCGAGCGTTGGTTCGCGGAACGGGCGAGCGCTGAGCGACCGCCCCTGAGCGCCCTCCCCTGACCTACTTCGAAGGCGCGGGCGGCGCGTGAGCGGGCAGCTTGATCATGTGCGGCAGTCCGCCGGGCGCGGCCGAGCCCGAAGTGGCCGGGGCGCTCGGGGCCGGGCTGAATTGAATCATCGGCTGATCATGCGGCGAAGCCGGGAGCGGCGGGAGTGGCGTGCCGTCGTCGGGCTTACGCAGGGTGGCTTTCCAGATCGACTCAGCGCGCTCCATGCGCAGTAAGAAGACCTTGGGACCGCCGGGCAAGCCCACGCTGCTGACGCGTGCGGTCGCGCCCATCATGTTCGCGTCGAGGATCACGGCCGAGGTCAGCACCTTTTCAGCCAATGATTTCTTCTCTGCCAGACACGCCGCGTCGCAAGCGGCCTTGTCTTTCTGCAGTTGCTGCGCCGCTTCGCCCGTGGCCAGCTCCGCAGCGCCTGCAAAATCGTGAGTCAGCCAGCGCTGTTGCAGCTCGATGGCGGCGTTCTTCGGATCGCGCGCTAGCTCTTCGGTCGTCACCACGCGTGGCACGCGCGTTTCCTTGGGCGGGTGGTAGTTGCAACCACCGCGCGCCAAGGCCCACATGATCACGGTCAGCACCCCGAGGACCCCGAGCATCCCGACCGTCATCTTGGACGGCGAGTCGATTTCTTCTTCGGTCTTCGGGATGGGCGGCTTGGCGCGCTTGAGCTTCTTCTTCTTCGGGCGCTCGCTCTCGCTCGCGCCCTCCCTCGCGACAGAGGGTTTCTTGACAGAAGCCGGCTGTTCGCTCACGCCGCCGCTTTCGGGCTCGGAATCCGTTGCCATGGGCGCATTCGGGTAACCCGAATGTCGTTCGCACGCAACCGATCCGGGGCCTGACCGACCGGACGGGATGAAACGAATCGCGCCGATTGCCCTGACCCTGCCCTTTTTTTGGATTGCTTGCGCTGGGACGGCACCTTTACCGCCAAAAGCGCTGGCCCTGAATGAGGCGGGGGTCGCCGCGTTGGCCGCCGGGGATCTGGAAACGGCGGACGCGCGCTTCAGCCTGGCCCTCGAATACAACCCCAAGTTCGTCGACGCCCTGACCAACCAGGGCCTGGTCGAGCTGCAGCGCGGCAATTTCGAACGAGCCCGGCAACTCCTCACCCGAGCCCGGCGGCTGAATCCCGACGTTGCGCAGCCGCACCACGCGCTCGGGGTGCTGGCCGAACGCGAGCGCCGGCCGGACCTCGCCTCCCCCAACTACTATGAGGCGCTGCGCGTCGATCCGGGGTTCGCCCCCTCCCGCTCCAACCTGGCCCACCTGCTGTACGACGGAGGGCTCTACGAAGACGCGTTGGTCCAATTCAGGCGTTTGGTCGAAGCCGCGCCCGAGTCGATCGCGGCTCAGGTCGGCCTGGCTGCCACGCTGCTGCACTTGGAGCGCGTGAGCGAAGCACGCGAAGTGATCGAGCACGCGCTGGCCGCCGCGCCCGAAGACCCAGAGTTGGCAATTTTGGCCGCGCGCCTCGAAATTCGACGCGGCGAGTTCGAGTCAGCCATCGCGCGCCTCACCCCCCTCAGCCACACGCGTTCGGATTTGGCCGTGCACGCGCTTTCGTGGCTGGCCGCCGCGGAGCTGGCCCGCGGGCGCCCGCACGAAGCGGTGGCCGCCGCTGAACGCGCGATCGCGCTCGCCCCGGACAACGCTTTGGCCAGCTTTGCGCTCGGGATCAGCCTGAAAAAGCTGGGCGATCCGGGCGCTCAGCGCTGGCTCGAGCGCGCTTCGGCGCTATCGCCCGGCGTGCGAGTGGCTCTAGACTCGGTGCGGTGACCGTCCCCCTCACCGCGCCGCGCTCCCCCCTCTCCGAGCTTTGGCTCCGCGTGCAACGCGAGCGCGCGCTGATCGCACTGTTCGATCTGGGCCGCCAAAAGAGCGCGGGGCTGCGCTTGGCCAAGTTGTACGCCTTCGGCGTCTTCGTCAGCTACGCGATCGCCATCTCGCTCACGCGCGAGAGCGCTCGCTCTGCCGCGATTCACGGCTTCATCCACGCGGCACTGGGATCGCTGTCTTGGGTGGTGGGTGCGTTGGCCGCGCTCGGTTCGGCCCAGGCTTTGGCGCAGCAGTCAGAGCGCGATGCGCTAAGCTCGCTGGCCGTGCAGCGCGGCTTCTCACACTCGGCGTTGTTGCGCGCGCGCACCATGGCCGCCAGCGTGCGCGTGGCGCGCTTGGTCGGTATCCCCGGCTTGCTCTTGGTCGTGGTCGGCGTTGCGCGCGGCGCGACGCTGCCTTGGGCGCTGGCAGTCGCGCCCGCGGTGGTCGTGTACGCGGGCGCGCTCGGCCTGGCGCTGGCGCTGTTGGCCCATTTTTCGGCTGAGCTTTCGCCCAGCCATCCGCGCGCGCTGTTGGCCGTCTTGGTGCTCGGCCCCTTCTTGATCGCTTCGGCCTATCCCGCCGTACCCAGCCTGCCACGGCTATTTTCTGGCCTGCTTTCGCAGTTGCTGGCAGCCGGGGCGGCGCTCTCGTGAGCGAGCTGCGCTTCGAAGCGCTCAATCACGTCGAGCTGGCCAACGTCAATGCCAGCTTCGGTGCCGGCACGCACGTCGTCGTCGGCAGCGAACGCGATGGCAGCGGCACGTTGCTCGCGCTCGCCGCGGGTCTGCTCCCGCCGGCCGCAGGGCGCGTGCTGCTCGACGGAGTCGCCCCGTGGTCGCACGCGCGCACGCGCGGACGGATCGCGTCCTTGTGTGCCACAGAGTCGCTCTTGCCGGCTCGCGACGTCGCGCGATCGCTCGGCCTAGCACTGCGCGCGCGCGGTGATGCGCGCTCCGCGTTGAGCGTGCTCGACCGCGCGGGCATCGCGCACTTCGCCGCGCAGCGCGTGTCGGCGCTAGCGCCGCGCGAGGCCCGCGCGATCGCCTTGAGCCTGGCCCTGAGTCACCCCCAGCCGGCCTTGCTCGCGCTGCACGAGCCGCTGAGCACAGCCGGCATTCTGGAGCAAGATTTCGTCCTAAAAACCCTGAGCGAACGCAGCGCGGCGGGCGCGATCGTCTTGTGTACTGCCAACCGTTTGGAAGATGCGGCGCGCCTGGGCGGCAACGCCAGCGCGCTCGAGCGCGGCTTGTGGCTCGGCTCCGGGCAAGCACGTCCGCCGCTCGGCACCTTCACGCTGCGTGTCCACACGCCCGAACCGCGCCGGCTGGCCGCGCGGCTCAGCGAAGCGCCGGACGTCTCGGGCGTCGAATGGACCGGCACTCGAGAGCTACTCGTGCACGGCAGCGAGCTCGAGCACCTGGCCCGCAGCGTCGTAGCCAACGCGCGCGCCGAAGCAATTCGCATCACCGCGCTCAAGCCCGATGCGCCAGCCCTCGAAGCGCTGGCCGCGGCGCGCGCGGGCCTGGCCCAAGCCTACTACGAGCGCGCACGCGGCGACGGCCCCCGCGATGACGCGCGGAGCCGATCGTGAACGGCGTGCGCATTGGCTGGGCCCTCGCGCGCGAACGCCTGCGCGGCGCGAGCGCACCATTGGTGTTGTTTTTGAGCTGTGCGGCTGTATTCGCGATTGGCGCGTTGGAGCGCCAAAGCGACGCTCAAAGCGCCCCTGACGACGCGCTGAGCGGCGCGGTCTTCGGCCTGGCCCTGCCGCTCTTGGCCTACCTGCTGAGCGAGCGCGTGTGCGAAGGACAGCGCCTCGAGCGTAGCGTAGACGCCATCGCACGCTACGGCACGGATCGCCGCGCCGCCCTGCTCGGCGTGCTGCTCGCTTCAGCGGTGTGCACGGCGTTCGCAAGCGCGCTGCTCACCATCGCCGCGCTACTCGGCGCGCACGCCCCGCACTCGGCCAGCTTGCTCGGTGATCTCCGCGCGAGCGTCGGCATTGCGCTGATCGCGGGCGCGGTTTACGCGCTGTACTTCGGCGCGGCCTCACTGCTCGGCAAGCGCGGTGGTGGCCGCAAATGGGCGCTGATCATCGACTTCGTGCTGGGCGCGGGCGGCTCGGCGTTGGCCGTCCCCTGGCCCCGCGGTCACGTGCGCAATTTGCTCGGCGGTGTACCCGTCGTCGACCTCTCGCAAAGCAGCGCGTGGCTGGCGCTGCTCGCGATCGGCATCGCGTGCGTGGCGCTGAGTGTGCTCCGAACCGCCAAGTAACGAGCGCGATCAGCCCATCCCTCGATGCTAGGCTCGACGGGCATGGAAAACTTCCTGCGCGTTGCTGGTCGTCGTGTTCCCCCGCCGGCGGGCGTACTGCCAAGCCCCGAAGCGCGTGCCGCAATGACGCGCATGGCCAACTACCTCACGCGCGCCCCAAAGGGCATCTTCCGCTACAAGAGCCACGAAGAGGCCAACCGCGATCGAGAGAAGTGGCAGCTGGCCGCGGTCATCGACAAACAGACACGTGGCTGAGTTCACTCGCCCCGCAACGTGGGAAGATTTGCGCGCGGTCGCCACGTTGCTCAATGCGGCCGGCGTTCGTCATGCGCTGATCGGCGGCTACGCAATCGCCGCCCACGGCTACAATCGGTTCTCCGAAGATCTCGCCCTACTCGTCGAACCTTCCCCCGAGAACACGGGCAAATGGATCGCCGCGCTGAGTAATCTGCCGGACGGAGCATGCCGTGAGCTGATCGGGCAAGATACGCTGTTCGAGCAAGAGGGCGAGTACGCCGTTCGCATCAACGACGAGTTCACCATGGACATCATGCCTGCGGCCTGCGGCCACCGCTTCGCCGAGCTCGAGCCATTCATCGAAGAACGCTCGCACGATGGTGTGCGCTTGCCGATACTCGGTCTCGCCGGCTTGCTGCTGACGAAGGAAGGCATGCGAGACAAGGACCGTGCAGACCGACGAGTGATCGAGCAAGCACTCGCCGCGCTGAAAGCCGGCGGTTGAATCCCTTTGCTCGTTTTTTGGTTGGATGGTCATGAGGCGCGCGCGCTTCGGCACAGCCTTCGGCGTCATAGGGCGCGCCCGAGAGGTGCGCTGCTGGATCGCGATCGCCCCCTCTCGATCCCGTTCGTTGCGGCGAGTGATGGTCATTTTAGCGGTTTTCCGCAGGTTCCCGCGTCGTCTGCACGGAAGAGGGCCACGGCTAATTTCGGGCCAAGTGGCGTGAGCTCGCGCGGCATGAACTTTGCGGTGCTGCGTTGGCAGCAATTGGCAGCGTTTTTGCAGGCTGGAGCGAAATCGAGAGCGGAGCGCCTGAAAGCGAGACCGGTTCCAGATTCTGATTGTCGTGAACTGGCGCGAGTCGCGATCTGTGACTACGCTGGGGTCGAGCGTGCAAGGAATCGTTTACAAGTTCGAAAGCTTCGCAGCGCTGTCTGAAGCCCTCGATACGGAGGAGCCGGACGTCAAGCTGCCCGTCGAAGACGGCCTCGTCGATGGGCAGTGGCTCGTCGCTACCTTCACCATCGGTAACGACGCGACGTCCGTGGCAGGCCGCGTCGCCGATCGCGGCAGCGAGCTGCATTTGACGTTCGAAGAGCGAGATTGGAACCAGCTGTGCCGCTTTGCCAATGGCCAGTGCTCGCCGTCGATCCCGCCGCCATGCGCCGCCGGCGCCGAAGAGGTGTCCGCGCCACCGGGCAGCACGGTGCTCGTGGTGGATGATGATCCGGCCATGCGCAGCATCGTCTGCACCATGCTGCACAGCGCGTGCATCAAGACTTTACAAGTCGGCAGCGCGGAAGAAGCGTTGGATTGGCTGGCCAAGAACCAAGCGGACTTGCTCTTGCTCGACTGGGGTCTGCCGGGCATGAACGGCGTCGAGCTGTGCCAACGCCTGCGCAGCGACAGGCAGCACCGCTCGCTGCCGATCATGTTCTTGACCGGGCATTCTTCGAGCTCGGATTTGGTGCAAGCCTTCGCCGCGGGCGCGGATGACTTCGTGAGCAAGCCGTTTCGAGCACCAGAGTTGCGCGCGCGTGTGCTCGGCCTTTTACGGCGAGTGATCGGCGAACGGCTCGCCGCAGGCTGACGTGAAAGCGTCGCGAGACGGCTCGGGGCTCTCGCTCTCGGCCACCGATCTGAGTGGTTTCAACGAGTGCGAGTACAAGACCGTGCTCGATCTGGCCGTGGCCATCGGTCAGCTCGATCGCCCCGGCGAAAACGAGCTCGAACGGCGCATGCTGGAAAAGCGCGGCTTCGAGCACGAAGCGCGCGTATTCGAGTACCTGGCCGCGACACGCAAAGACATCTGCGAAATCACGATGGGCCCGCACGACGCCTCGCGCGCGGAGGCGGTACTCGCGACGCAGCAAGCAATGGCGCGCGGAGCCGACGTGATCGCGCAAGGCGTGCTCGTCAACGAGCGCTGGTTCGGGCGCCCCGACTTCTTGCTCAAGGTCGACCAACCGAGTCACTGGGGCGCACACAGCTACGTCGTGGCCGACGCCAAGCTCGCCAATGAAGCAAAAGCACGCGCCGTGCTCCAGCTGTGCGCGTATAGCGAATTGCTCACCGAGCAGCAGGGCACCGAGCCGGAAGTCCTGTACATCGCGCCCGGCGGGCCCGACGTACGTTTGATCGCTCTCCGCACCGCGGACTATCTCTCGTACTACCGCTTGGCCAAACGGCGCTTGGAAGCGTTCGTGGCCAGTGGCACGGCGCGCGAGGGCTATCCAGAACCCGTGGAGCACTGCACCGTGTGCAGCTGGTGGAAGCGTTGCGAAGAGCGGCGCCGCGCGGACGACCATTTGTCGCTCGTAGCCGGCATCACGGCACGGCAACGCGATCGCTTGAGCAGCGCACGGGTCGCACGCGTGACCGAACTGGCCGAGCTCGACCCCACGCGACGCGTGGACGGCATCGCCAAAGAATCGCTCGGCCGCGTGCGTGAGCAAGCTCGGCTACAGGTGGCCGGGCGCGGCGCCAGCAAGCCGCTGTACGAGCTCTTGCTCGATGTCGAGCCGAAATTTGGGCTCGATCGGCTGCCACTGCCGACCGAAGGTGATCTGTTTTTGGATCTCGAAGGTGACCCCTTCGTGCAAGGCAGTGGGCTCGAGTATTTGTTCGGTCTACTCGAGTCGAGCGACGGCCCTCCGCTCTACCGCGCCTATTGGTCGAAAACCCACGCCGACGAGAAGCGGGCCTTCGAAGCAGTGATGGACCGCATCTTCGAGCGCCGCGCGGCCCACCCCGAGCTGCACGTGTTCCACTTTGGGCATCGCGAAGCCGACGCGCTGAAGAAGCTATCGTGCCGCCACCGCACGCGCGAAAGCCAAGTCGACCAACTGCTGCGGGAGCACGTATTGGTCGACTTGCACGGCATCGTGAAGCGCAGCGTGCGCGCTTCGGTCGAGAGCTACACCTTGAAACAGCTCGAAGGCCTGTACGACTTCGAGCGCAGCACCGAGCTGCGCGCCGCCGCGCGCGCCATGCAGTGGTTCGGCTGGCTGCTCGAAACCGGCGAAGGCGAACACGCCGAAGCCGAGCTGCGCGCCATTATCGAGCGCTACAACCGGGACGATTGCCTCTCGACCCACCAATTGCGCGCTTGGCTCGAGGCGCAGCGCCCTGAATTCGAGCACAAAACCGGCCGAATTCTCGATCGCCCAGCAACCCCACAGCCGAGCGCCACCGAAGAACCCCGCACCGAAGCCGAACAGCTCGCTCAGCGACTGCTCCAGCGCTTACCAGAAGATCCGGCACTCGATACCCCAGAGCAAGCTGCCGAGCGACTGATGGCCAACTTGCTCGATTGGCACTGGCGAGAGAGCAAGCAAACTTGGTGGGAATACTTTCGCACCCTCGAGCTACCGCCCAGCGAGCGGCTCGAAGATCGCGCGGTCTTAGCGGGATTGAGATTTGCTTCGGTGGTCGGCACCGAAAAGAAGTCGAACGTTTGCCGCTACGAATTCTCGGAGCAAGAGCATTCGATCAAGGCCGGTTCGCAGCCCCACGATCCCGACACGGGCAAGGGTGCGGGCGAAATCCTCGCCCTCGGCGACGACTTCGTGCACGTGAAGCGCGGCCCTTCGATGACGACGCACCCCACGGCGCTGATCGCAGCCGGCCCAATCGCGACCAAAGCCCACGCCGCGCGCTTGCTAGCGCTGGGGCGCGATATCTTGGAACAGGGCAATTCGTTCCGCGCGGCGCGCGAGTTGCTGGCCCGCAATCCGCCGCGCTGTGGGCAAGACCCCACAAATCCCCTAATTTCCGAGGGGGAAGACACAGTGCTCGCGATTCAGCGCTTGGCCTTGGCGCTCGATCACTCGGTGCTCGCCGTTCAAGGCCCGCCTGGCTCGGGCAAAACCTACCGCGCCGCCGAGATGATCGCCGCGCTCGTGCGCGCCGGCAAGCGCGTCGGCGTGACCTCGAATAGCCATCGCGTGATCAAGAGCGTGCTCCGCGCCGTCGCCGAACGCGACGCATCGCTCCGCCTATTGCACATCGACGACGACGAAGACGCGGACGCACCCTTCGAGTTCAGCAAAGACTACGCGCGCGTCCGCGCCCGTCTGAACGCGGGAGAACTCAACGTGGTGGGCGGCACGAGCTGGGCGTGGGTCACCGATCACCTCGAGCACAGCGTGGACGTGCTGGTCGTCGACGAAGCGGGCCAAATGTCGCTCGCGAACGTCCTGGCCGTCTCGAGCGCCGCCGAGAGCCTCGTGCTCTTCGGCGATCCCGCGCAGCTCGACCAGCCGCAAAAGGGCTCCCACCCGCCGGGCGCCGAGGCGTCCGCGCTCGAACACCTGCTCGGCGACGCCCTGACAATGCCCGCCGATCGCGGCGTATTTTTGCCAGAAACGCGCCGGCTAGCGCCCGCAATCTGCGAATTCACCTCGCGCGTTTTCTACGACGGTCGGCTCGAACCGATCGCGGGCTTGGAAAAGCAGCGCATCGACGGCCCGGCCCCCTTCGCCGGCAGCGGGCTCCGCTTCGTGCCCGTGGTCCATCGCGGCAATACCAATCAATCCGACGAAGAAGTGACCCGCGTGGTCGAGCTCGTGCATGAGATTCTGAAGAGCGATGCGCGCTTCGTCGATCGCAACGGTGTAGCGCGTGCGTTGACGGCGCAAGATATCTTGGTGGTCGCGCCGTACAACGCGCAGGTCACGGCGCTCCACAGCCGCCTCGACAGCGAGGTACAAGTCGGCACCGTCGACAAATTCCAAGGCGCAGAAGCGCCGATCGTCATCTACTCAATGACCTCGTCGAGCGCGGAAGATGCGCCGCGCGGACTCGAGTTTTTGTATAGTCTCAATCGGCTCAATGTCGCCACTTCGCGCGCGCAAGCGCTCGTGATCTTGGTCGGCAATCCCGAGCTTGCGCGTGTGCGCTGTAAGACGCCGCGCCAGATGCAGTTGGTGAACGCTTTGTGTGCGTATTTGGAGATGGCTGGCTAACCCATGCGATTTCGCATCGCTCATCGATTCGTTGATTCTGGCGCCGCGTCGGTCACTGGCCGGGCTCACACCAGCGCTAGTGCACCGCATGTGATTTGAGGTCAATTTCTGAACGAGTTGCTTCGTCCAACGGTGCATGGAACGAAGTGGGGACTTGAAGCTGAGCGCTGCGGACAGAAAGACGTTGGAGAAGTTGATCGCACGTCCATCCGCGCCGGCTGGTTACGTGCGTCGTGCGCGGGTTGTGCTGCTCAGCGTCGACGGCGTGAAGGGCAAGGAGATCGCGAAGATGGTCGGGATTTCGGCCGAATATGTCTCTCGCATTCGAAAGCGTTTCCAGCGCAGCGGCGTGGAGGGCTTGGCGGAAGGGAAACGAGGCGGTCGCAAAGACCATGCGGTGCCAGCGGAGACGATCGAGCGCATCATCCAGACGGCGCTGTCGCCGCCACCACCTGGGCGAACACGCTGGACGACTCGACTGCTGGGGCGAAAGTTCTCCCTGACCAGCTGGACGATCTCGAAGATCCTGCGGGCCAACGAGCTCGAGCCGCACCTGGTTCGGACCTACAAGGTGAGCCGTGACCCGGCGTTCGCCGCGAAAGTGAAGGATGTCGTTGGGCTCTACCTCGCGCCGCCGGACAACGCCATCGTGCTCAGCGTCGACGAGAAGACGTCGATCCAAGCCCTGGAGCGGACGCAGTTCCCACTGCCGCTGCGGCAAGGACGGGCCGCGCGACACACGCATGACTACAAGCGTCACGGCGTGCTGGATCTGTACGCAGCCCTGAACGTCGCGACCGGTGAGGTCGCCCACGCTTGCTGCGATAGCCATACGGCGGCTGATTTCCTGGGTTTCATGAAGCTGGTGGCGCGCCAAAACCCACGCCGCGAGTTGCACGTCGTGCTCGACAACTCGTCGACCCACAGCACGCCCGAGGTTGCGGCGTGGCTCAAGAAGAACCCGCGCATTCACTTCCACTACACGCCGACGAGCGCCTCTTGGCTCAACCAGGTCGAAGGGTTCTTCGGCATTCTTGCGAAGCAATCGCTGCGCGCAACCGAGTTCCTCAGCAAAAAGCAGCTCCGAGATCATATCGCCTCGTACATTGCTGGCTGGAACAAGGACCCTACGCCTTTCATCTGGACCAAGCCCGCGGCAGCCATCATCCGAAGCCATCGCCGAATGCTTGATCGCATCTCACATGCGGTGCACTAGACCTGTACCAAATCCGAGTCTGTTGTTGATGCACTCCTCATCCACGTTACCAACCGGCTCGCACTGAACATCGTCATGCTCGTGTTCACCACTGTGATCGTTCACGCAAGTCTGAGTGACATATGGGCTATCTGCGTGATTGCCGGGAACACCGCCACCGCACGCGCCCATTCCCGCCTCAACCGTGTCAGTCATAAGCCACCAGTGTTCCAACCCTGTTGCGCCCCCGGGAGGTGGGCGACGCGACGACACATCCAAACCGTAGTGCCACGCGGATCTCTCTTGTTTACTGGATCGTTGCCGCCATAGACGTATAGGTTCGCCTGACCGCCCCCAAACAGGATCGGGTCCTTGCTGACCCACCTCCCCACAACCGGATCATAATCCCTTGCGCCGAAGAATGCAGCGTTCATGCTGACCGCACAACGTTACGTTCGATTTGCTGCGCTAGCTCGGCCAACCTTTGCGAATACTTCGCGCTTCTGATACGGACGAGCTGGACTGAGCGGCCACCGATCAAGCGCACCTCCAAGGTGCTTCCCGAAACCAGCACAGTAGATAGATTGTCGTATTTCAAAAACTCATGCCGCCGGAATAGCCCGTGCCAGACGACGAGGCCATCGGCGGCTACCTTGATCTCCTGTTTCCAATGAACGCCCCACAACGCAACGAGAAGCGATCCGACTGCAACGTAAAGAGCTAGTGCAGCAACGTCGCCTACTTGCTTGAACAGCGAGCGAGCAACCAACCAAAGACCGCTTCCTACAATTGCGCAAAACGCGCAATTCGCCGCGAACTGCAACTTGCTTCCAAACTCATAGAGCGACAGCTGAGCTGCGCTCGTAGCCGGTAGATTGCTGGTGGGCGGCGGCTTCACTTACAAACCAGCGTTGTAGGATCTTCACGCTTGTCTTTGAAAGCGTCGTCGATCAAGCCGAGGCCCTCGTACAAAGACCCGAGGCCGGCGACGATGCCAGCGTAGCCGAGAACGGCAGCGGCAGGACCGGTGACTTGTCCGACGACCGGCAGTGTCACCGTTGCGGTTGCCCCCGCCGCCGCAACAGGCGCGCTAGCGGCGGCGAGAGATACCCCGCCCGCGGCAAGACCGGTCCCCGCGATAAATTTGGCCCAGTCCAGATGACCACTTGGATCGACCTTGTTGATCGGATCGTTGTCGACATACACGTATAGGTTCGCCTGCCCCCCATCGAAGAGGATCGGATCCTTGCTGATCCACCTCCCGACGACCGGATCATAATCCCTTGCGCCAAGGCTAACGTTAGACGCGACTTCGTAGCGGCAGCGAGAAATTCCCCGGTAGCTACGGGGAGTTCGAGGTGCATCACCCTTGAGGCTGATTGATGCTGGTTGCTGAAAGTCCCAGACGCGAGTTTTGGTAGCGCGAGAGTGCCTTGGAGGTGATGCCCACAAGGGGGCGCGGCCGCCACGACGTGCGGGCACACGAGGCGAGCGTCGCGCGTTGACGCGTTGTTCGAGCTCGCTCACATCAGGGCCTGACACGGCCTTGAGTCTAGCGGGGTTCGAGGCAGGCGGCTAAAGGAAGAATGCGGCTTATTTTAGCCTCTTTCTGGGCGCTGCACGGCGCGCGCTTCACATCGCGTGCGTCTAACGGAGCGTTGGAGCGGACGGCGGCGAGCGCGGTGCTGGCGTTGCCGTGGGCGATGCTGTAACGCGCCGCCGCCGCTCAACGCGCCGTTAGACGCCTCGTTGCTAACTCGTCGCGTGCGGCTCCCGCGTAACGCGCTTGGCCGAGCGCGGGCCCCTGGCCCTCCCGCGCTCGGCCGCAGTTCGGCGAGTGCCCCCGTCGCGTCGCGGCGATCTCTTGCTCGCGCTGCCCGAGCCGGATGCGCTATCGTCGTCAGCATACCGTCGGTTACGCACGAGGCGCTCCTTCAGCTCTTTCGCAATCGACCCGAGCTCGCACCGGAGCTGCTGCGCGAAGCGCTTCAAATCGAGCTGCCCGCATACACTGAAGCGCGCATCGAGTCGGCCGACTTTTCGCAACTCGCGCCGACGGAGTACCACGCTGACTTGGTCGTGCTCTTGGTCGATGACGCGCCTGTTCTGGGCATCGTGGTCGAGGTTCAGCTGGCGCAGAAGCCACGCAAACGATTCACCTGGCCGCTGTATTTAGCCGCACTGCGAGCCAAACTCGAGTGTGATACCTGCGTGTTTGTCATCGCGCCCAGCATGGAAGTCGCGCGTTGGGCAGCTGAGCCGATCCGCATGGGCTTCAGCTCCACCGTCTTTCCGCTCGTCGTCGGCCCTGGCGGCATCCCCGTCATCACCGATCCAGAGCGCGCCATTCAGGCTCCGGAGCTCGCGGTGCTCTCGGCCATGGCGCATGGTCAGGGCGACGTCGAGACAGCCGTCAAAGTCGCCCTGGCGGCGGCTGCGGGCATTGGCACCGTCCCCGAGGACCGGGTGGTGCTATATTCCGACCTGATCGAGGCGGCGCTGAGTGAAGCCGCAAGAAAGGCGTTCTTCATGCTTCCCCAAGGTTACGAGTTCCAGGGCCAAACGGCGCGTGAGTCGTTCCAAAAGGGCATCGCGCAGGGCCGTGCCGCTGAAAAGGCCGCCGACGTGCACGAGGTGCTCGACGCCCGGCGACTTGCCGTAACCGACGCCGAGCGTGAGCGCATCGTCGGTTGCAAAGAGCTGGAGACGCTGACGCGCTGGCATCGTCGCGCCGTCACCGTCGCTTCCGTCGACGCCCTGTTCGAGTAACTGCCGCTCTGAAGAGGATCCCCAAATTCGGACCAGCGGCTAAGGTGGTGTAGACGGCGCCTGCTCCTCGACGAAGGAGCGAGAAAACGATGAAAGCACCCGCATACGGCATAGCGCAGCGTTCAAGGGCAAGGTCGCCCTGGCGGCCATCCGCGAGCAGGAGACGATCCCCGCTCTGGCCCGGCGGCACGGCGTCCACGCCAACCAGATCTACAAGTGGAAGAAGGAATTCATGGACCGCGCTGCCTCGGTTTTCGAGCAGCCGGGGGAGCCCGCGGGCGGTTCGGAGCGCGAGAAGGAATTGCTCGAAAAAATCGGCGAGCTCACAGTCGAGCGCGATTTTTTAGCACGCGGGCTCGCGCGACCCCGCTGAAGCAGCGCCGAGCCATGATTCAGGTCCAAGAACAGATTTCGCTTCGGCGCCAATGCGAGCTGCTCGCTGTTGGCCGCTCGGGGCTGTACTACGAACCGGTGGGCACCAGCGCTGAGGAATTGGCGTTGATGCGGCGCATCGACGAGATCCATTTGGAGTGGCCGTTCTACGGGAGCCGCAAGCTGTGCGAATCGCTGCGCCTCGAAGGGACCGTCGTCAACCGCAAGCACATGCAGCGGCTGATGCGCCTGATGGGTCTGGAATCCGTGGCGCCGAAGCCAGACACGAGCAAGCCTCATCCTGAGCACCCCGTGTTCCCATACTTGCTGAGAAATCTAGCCATTTCTCAGCCGAATCAGGTGTGGGCGACCGACATCACGTACATCCCGATGGCACACGGCTTCGCTTACCTGGTCGCAATCATCGACTGGTACAGCCGCCGCGTGCTTGCCTGGCGGCTGTCGAACACGCTGGAGACTACCTTCTGCGTGGAGGCGCTGCAGGAGGCGCTGGCGCGCTTTCCAAAGCCGACCATCTTCAACACCGACCAGGGTTCGCAATTCACCGCGGAGGCGTTCACCAGCGTGCTGCGCGGAGCCGGAATCACGATCAGCATGGACGGCAGAGGCCGCTGCATCGACAACGTTTTCGTTGAGCGCGTCTGGCGGTCGCTCAAGTACGAAGAAGTCTTCCTGCATGCCTACAAGGACCTCGATGAAGCCAGAGCGGGCATTGGCCGCTACTTCGAATTCTACAACCTGGTGCGCCCGCACCAAGCTCTCGGCTACCGAACGCCCGATGCTTTCTACCGGGGCGTGGCACTCACGGCTGCGTGAGCCTCGCTAAAGCACCACAGCGTCCCCCGGACAGCACGTCCACCGTGACTGACGCACAATTCCAATTGACGACGTTGACTCAGATATGTTCTTTGATGATTTAACAAAAACAGAAGAACGAGCAGGCTAAAGCTTACGCCGCCTCGCTTCTGGTCCGGACGATCGGGTCCACTTCAAGCCTCAAGCCAACATCGCCTTCTGGGAGCGCACCGAAAAACCGCCCCGCTCCGACGTCCTGCCCAAGCTGGCCGACGTCCTCGGCGTACGCATCGAGGAGCTACTCGATGTTCAGGCGCCGGCAGCACGCCGCCAGCCGCCAGCCAGTCAAGCTCGAAGGCTCTTCGAGGAGGTGCAGAAGCTACCGCGTCGGCAGCAGCAGAAAGTGCTCGACGTCGTTTCGGCCATTGTCGAGCAGTTCAAAAGAAAAGCCAGCTAGAGCTGCTCCCGGTGATGCATCGCCACCAAGTCACAGGCGTAGTTTCATGCACAAGTAGCCGCACCCCAATGACAAGATGACGATGGTCGTCAAGGCGGCTGGCACGGACCCTCGCGCAATCCCCAGCATTGCAAACTCCTCTTGTAAGTTCGGTGCGTAGATCACGCCCCCAATGCCACCTAAAATTGCACCCACGGCAAAGCGGGCGCGACGATCGAATGCTGGTCCAGGTACCACGTGCGTTGCCTAATTAATCGTCCGCTTGGCGACGCTATCTGTTTGCTGCAGTCGCGTGCCGTGCGACCGCTAGCTTCATCAAGGCTTGCTCGCTCAACTCTTTGCTGCACGACGTGCCGGCTTGGGTCTGACATAAATTGGTAGCCCTGGTGATCCACAACGCTTTCCCGTCAGCGTCCCCCGCCTCTTCGCGGAGCACGGCCATCATCAGGAAGGCTTCGATCGGCAGCTTCCCGTTACACGGGTATGTTGGCGCCTCCTTCTCACAGTTTTCGAGCGACTTCACTTGTGCGGTGACTAGACGCTCCGCTGCTGGCAATGATGCATGTCGAAACCCCCACAGGGCCGCTTCGCGAATGAAGTCCATCCGCTCCCATCGAGCGATATCGGTGCTTTTCCCCGACAGCCGATGGTAGCGCGCAACGACGAGCCCCAACCCAACTCCAAAAGAGAAAACGATAACGCCAACAAGGAGCGCTCTTAGTTTGCTATTTTTGGACATAGCCGTTGGCCATCTGCTCCAATTGCAGCTGGGAACAATCGAGACCGTCCGCGAGCTTGCACGCCTCTCTCGCCGAAGCCCAAGAAACGCTACCCCCGTCGGAGTGACCCTGCGCGTTCTCAGCTAGCAGAGATGTCGCAATGGCGCTGATCGCGGGCAACGCGACTCCAACCTCTGGATCGGTACAGCTCGTCCTGCTTGCCAAGAAGGCGCTGACAGCGTTGCGATCGCAACTGCGCCGAGTGCACGAACTCTTCACCTTGGCCCACAGCGATGTCGAAGCGCAACCCGGCCGAATTTGATCGTCAGCATCAATCCCTAATGCGAGCCCAGCAACAAACAAAGAAAGTAACACGCCGGTCTGCGCCGCAAGCCCAACGACGGAGTACTTCATGGACCAGGGAAGTAGTTGTTGAAGTTATTGACTCGGCCCGGGATGGAGCCAGCTCCCGCCGGTCCCGGAAATCCGCCTGCCGCATCCTTGGCTGTACTGCTACACGAGTTCAGAAATCCACTGACGGCATCGCTGTGCTTGTTCTTTAGGCATTCAATATACTGATCGTGGGGACTTCCACCCGGCATCTCACACACACCGTCAAGATCGGGCTTGGACCACGCGTCCTGCACTTGTTTCTGGCAGTCTTCCAGTGCGTCGCTCGCGCGCCACTCGTAGTAGAGGCACTTGAGCAGGTCTATCGGTCCGATCAACCCACTTGGATCAGTGCCGTTGACCGGGTCATTGTTCAGGTACACGTAAAGGTTCGCCTGCCCGCCATCAAACCGAATCGGATCCTTACTCGTCCATCGTCCCACGACCGGATCATAATCCCTTGCGCCAAACCGCACCAAGCCCGTGTCCGCATCATACAACCCTCCCGCGAACCCAAAGGGCACGAAATCGGCGCTGCCCGTCGTCACGGTCTGCTCGCCAAACGCTGTGTACTCCGCTGCAAACGGGACATCGTTCGCGTTCGAAACGTTGATCGCGCGGATCACGCTGCCGACGTGATCCGTCAGCAAGCGGTACGTCGCGCCGTCGCGGCGCACCAGATCGGGCGTGATGGAGTTTGAGCCGTACACGAAGACGGTGACGAGTGTACCAGCGCGATCCAGCTCGGCAACGGGCTTGAGACCATCGCGATAGAGCCACTGTTTTACGGTCGTGGTGCCGACCTTCTTGGCGATGCGACGATTTTGACCGTCGACGATGTAAGAAATGACGGAGCCCGTGGGCGGGGTGACCGAGAGTAGATTTCCCAGGGCGTCGTACGCGTAGGTCGTGGTGGCCGCGGGCGTGGTACGCGTGTCCTTTTTGGTGAGGAGGCTACCGTTGTTCGTGTACGTGTATTGATACGGACCGTACGTCTTCAGGCGATCTTGGTCGTCGTAGCTGACCTCGGAGGCGACGACGGACAGGAACGGAGTAATTGCTGCGCTGCGGTTGCCGTTTTGTGCGCTGTAATCGTAGTGCTCGTAGGTGACGCCGTCTTTCACGACATCAGTGAGACGACCCTCGGGGCTGTACGTGTAGTCGAACGTTGAAGCTGTTGCGGTGCCGAGCGTTTGTTTGCGGCGGAGAATGCGCCCGAGGGCGTCACGGCGATACGCCAGGTTGGAGCCCAGGTCGTCGAATTCGTTGAGCAGCAGCGGCGTGGCGCCGACCTTCGCGGTCTTCTTAGCGAGTTGTCCGAAATTGTCGTAGCTGTATTCTTCGGTGAGGGTGCCGTAGTTGACGCTCGCCAAGAGGCCGTTGACGCCATCGTGCGCGACCGACAGGGAATCCGTGCTGGGCGGCGAACAGCTGTTCAGCGAGGCGCAGGTGAGGAAGCCGTCCGCGTCTCCGTAGCCGAATTTGATGGCGGTGCTCGCGCCTGCGCTGTCCGTGACCGTCTCCAGAATGCGAGCGAAGTCGTTGTTGTAGCTCCAGCCCACGGAGCCGATGAGCGCGTTGTTCAACGACTTGGTCCACTTGTTTAACGTCGTCAGGCGACCGAGATAGTTGAAGGATAGATTCACTCCGTAAGGCCCTGCGATGGACTTGAGCCGACCTGGGGCCTGCCCAGTGGCAGTCTCGGTCGCGCTGAAGTAGTCAAACTGGGCGTTGGCGGCGGGTTGGTCGATGTCCGTCAACTTCCCTGCGTCCGCATCGTAGGTCCAATCCGTGGTGACACCATCGGGGTTGGTCATGGATTCGAGTTTGCGATCCTTGGTGTAGGTATATCCGGTATCGACCGTCACGGATCCCAGCGGGGGTGGCTGATAGGCCAACAACTGATCCAGGAGGGTATAGGTTTGCGTGTGCTGCGGGGCATTGGGCGGGACCACGCTGCTGAGATTGCCGTTTTCGTCCCAGGCGTAGTTGGCCGTATCGTTGTTCGTCACCTCTAACAAAACGCGACCGAAGGCATCCGTCGAATAGGTGGTCGACTGTCCGACCACGGAGTTGCGAAGGTACGACACCGTGTTCAGGTAGCCCCCCATCTTTGCGACGCTGCCCGCGAAGTAGGAGTACGTCTTTTTCAGCTCGATCGTGCCATCGCTGCGCGTTTCGCTGCTTACCTTTCCTGTCAGCGTCGTGGTGTCGTCGTAGGTGAAGATCGTCGGCTTCAGCGAGCCAATTTGGAACGACTTGGCACGACCGAGCGCGTCGATGGTACGGAATGTCTGACGCCCGGCGGACGATGTCGTGATGAACTTTTGCTGGGCAGCGCTGTACTCGACTTTGTCGGGTAGGGCGCGGCTATTGATGTTTTGTGTTTCCGCGAAGGATTGAACGGCGGATGCGAGGTCGTTCGGGTTCGAAAGCACTCGGTCGCGAGTTCGCGCGGTCGCCCTCTTCACGTCGGAGGCGCCACCCATGAACTCGACGGTCGAAGAGATCACGGGGGAGCGGAGCCCGAGCGCCGGGTCACTATCGCTCAAAGAGAACGTCGATGAGCCGTCGGGACTTCGTTGGTGGGCACTATATTTGTTGCCGTCGGGAGCCGGGTCAGATTGACGCCCATCCAGGTAGCTGGTGCGTGCTACCGGCAGTAAGTCGGGGCCAGTGACAACGCTGGCGCTGTGCAAGGGGTCCAGCGATTTCGTATCGTAGGTGGTCTCCCGACTCAGCTGATCGGTGCGCGTGACACGCCAACCGTTGGCGATGGGCGACTGAGTCAAGCTTTGGCTATTGCCGAGGGGATCAGTATCCTTGGATAGGTAGCCGTTCGTGAACTCGAACTTGTACGGGGTCCCGGCTTGCGCGAAATCCTTGGGATCCCACATCTGCTTGAGCAATCCGCTGCTCGGAAAATATTCGAACTTGTGAACGCCACCCTCCGGATCCGTGGCGCGCTTCAACATTTTGTCGGACGTGCCAACAAGCAAAGTCGTCTTTTGCCCGAACGGGGCCGTAAGGTCGATTTGAGTCCCGTCGGTACCACTCGTGCGAGCGATGGTCATTTCATGCCGACCCTCATCGGAAAGGGAGCGATCCGAAATGCCGCTCAGATAGCCCGACGTATTGTAACGGAACGCGTAGCGCAGGATACCGGTCTGCGCGTCGATCGTTTCCGAATGGTGGCCATTGCTGTCGAATTTGTACAGCTCGCGGCCATCCGCTGAAGGTACGACCGCCGGGAACGATCGCGCAACGCTCGGCTTGCTATAGCGAATACTGGGGTCGATGCCGTTGAACTCGGAGACGTAGAGCGTGCCGTCGGGACCAATCGCTAGCGCTTGCGCGATCCCGATCGCGGTCCGACGCCCGGCGAGACCTTCGGGACCGTTGGCGCTTGTTCCCGTGCCAAGCACTGTCTCGATGTTCCCGCTTGGACCAATCCGCTTCACCTTAAACGCGACACCGTCGCTGATGTAGAGGAGACCATCGGGGCCGACTGCGAGCGATGTCGGATCAAAGAGGCACGTCGTTGCAGCAGGACCCTCGTCGCTGGTCGGGCATTGCCCATCGGCCCTGTAGCGAGTGAGCTCGGTCACGGTGCCCGAGATGTCGTACTTCAGCACATTGCTGATGTTGAGGCCGGCGTTGTTGATATAAACGCTCCCGTCTTTACCCACGGCCATCGCCGTGAGGGCTGATCCAAGTGGTCGAGTGGCAAAGACCGTTAGCTGTTGGTCGCGGACGCGGAAGATCTGGTTGAGCCCCTTATCAGCAATGAACACGGTTCCGTCGTCGGTAACGCCGATGGCGTACGGGTCGCCTAAACGAACTGCTGTAGGAACCGCAGACGTCGGAGCCGCGGGGGGAGACAGCGTGCCACCGCCCGCGAAAGTGGAAATCTTGGGTGGGTCCGCCGCCAAGTCGATGACGCGAACGCGCCCGTAGGTCCCCCCGAAGTTCCCCGATTCACAGACGTAGAGCTTCTGGTTTCGCCCGATGGCTAAGCAGTATGCCTGCGTGAGTGTCGCCGAAGCCGCAGGGCCGCCATCGCCGTAGGGGTAGGCGGTGGCGGAGCCACCGCCGGCAATCACTGAGACGGTGTTGTTTGGAGCGAACCGCTTGATCTTGATCACCGGTCCCTGCTCGACGAAATAGACCGAACCGTCCGGGCCTACTGCGAGCGAATTGTATAGAGATGCCGGGGGCGGCGTGAGTGGTAGCTTCTTGAATGCCGTGAGCGAAGACGGGACGATCTCGTCGCGGCCGTCACCGCGATGGAGCGTGCCGCTCAGCGGATCGTAGCCATGGTGAACGTCGAAGTCCCAGCCGCCGAGCCCAGCTTGCTGCGCGTTCCAGTGCTCGATGTACCCCGACCACGTTTGCCACAGAGTACCTTCGAAACGATTGTTCCCTGGAGCGACGGTGACGCTCTGCCCGTTCGCGCCGAACCCGGACGTCTTTCTGTAGGTTCCGTCGAAACGGAAGCCGACACGTGTGCTCACGGGTTGCGCGCCGGCTAGCATGCGCCCAGCCGCGTCGAGCCCGTCCCAGCGAAAGTCATAGTTCTGGTTGGTGACGGGTAAGACGAATTCCTGCGCCGTTTGCTTGCCAGCCACGTTGACTTCGACTTTTACGCTCTGCAAACCGGAAGGCAACGTGTCCGCGGTGAGCGGAATGCGTAGCGGCTTTTCACCCCCCAGCTGACGCGTGCTGGAGTAGTACAGAGAAAACGGCGTGCCCGCGACTGCAACGCTCTCCCGCAGCGCTTGGCCCTCGCAATCAATCAGTGAACCAACGGCCGTCGAGGCACCGCAAGGGGGTGGTGGCGGCGAAGGCGCTGGGTTCTTGGGCAATGGTCCCGGTGGTCCCCAACCCCAATTGCAATCCCAGGTCGAGAAGTGACTGGTCTGAAAGCGCCAAATACTCTTTCCAACGCCGTACGGTGCCACCGCCAACGTCAGCCGCTCCGCGGGAGTGATTCCAAGCTCCTCCAGATCCGCTGGCGAATTCGCGCCCTCCGTCGTGTCGGTATCGAGCTCTGCCTCGCCGTTCACGTTCACACCTACGATCTTAATCACTCGTCCGTTCTCGGACGCGACCCACTGTTGTTGGGTGGTATCGTAGTAACCGACCGGCACAGTTTCACCGGTCGGCATGTTGAGGAAGTTGTCGATATGGACGGGAACCGGCGGCGAGACCTCAATCGACTTATTTTCTTCTCCTTTGAGCGACACGTTGACCGCGTAAGTGAACGCACTCGTTGGTGGCAATGAAGCGATCATCGCGTCTCGCCCGGTGACGGTGGTGTTGGTCATCTCCTTGACTTGGATGGTCACGTCCGTGCGAGGTGTCGATTCGCCGTGCACTATCACTTGCGTGCCGGTGGCCAGCACGAGGCGGGCTGCTCGCGTACCTTGCGCGTCCGTCTCGTCGCTGCCCGAAACCAAGGTTGAAGCAAGCGTGGCGCCCGCGGAATCAGTTGGGACCGGCGTTTCTGCGCCGAACGTAAGCAGCCGAATGGGCGTCGCCTGCGCGTAGGACTGCCAGCGTGTGTCGACTGTTCGATCCGCGGAGAGGTAGCCCGTCGACTCCACACGAAGCGTGACTGAGCCGCCCCCGTTCACGGCAATGGTGTATGATCCGTCCGCGCGGGTTCGGGTACTGCCCAGCCCGCCGGCGGCCGGCACGCTGATCTTGGCACATGGAACGCCCTCGGAGCCGTCCTCGTTCAAAACCGTGCCGCGAATCACTGCCACGCGCGCCGTTTCGATTGCGTCCGACACACCCAGCAGCTGCGCAGGCGATTCCCCCGTGTAGAGCGGTTGCACTTGCGTGACGAAATCCGTCGCCCGGGTCGGGTCGATCACCACGTTGGCCAGCGGATCGGTAAGAGCATTTGCGTCACAGCATCCGCCGTCAAAACAGCTTCCGGTGTTGCATTGCGCGTCGGAAGAGCAAGCACTGCTCGGGCCCAATTTGGGCAAACAGGTCGTGCTTGGAGTATCGCAGTAGAAATGGGCCGCGCAGTGCGAGTCCGTCGTGCAATTGGTAAGGCAACCTGAAGGATCGCAGATGTAGTTCCCACACGATAGCGGCGTACCAGGGACACAGCTCTGTCCACCGTCGCACTTCTCGCTCCCGTTGCACGGGTTGCCGTCGTCGCACGGCGTCATGGCGGGCAGATTCGTGTGAGTCACGGTTCCGGTGGTCGGGTTGCAGGCGTCCGTCGTGCAAGGCTTCCCGTCGTCTATCGGTACTGAGACGCCTGCAGCACAGCTGCCCGCGCCATTGCAGTGATCGCCGATGGTGCAAGGGTTCCCGTCGTTGCAGGGTGTGTCGGACAGCGAGCTGGGGTGACTAACCGAGCCGGTCGCGGGATCGCAGTTGTCGATCGTACACGGATTTCCGTCACTGGTATCCACGGGGGTGCCAGCGATGTTGCAGTGACCGAACCCGTCGCACTTCTCTATCCCGTTGCACAGCGAACTATCGGGACACCACGCGCCGTTGGGAGCATTGGCATGGGTGATGAGACCCGTTACGCGATCGCAAGTATCGTAGGTGCAGGGGTTTTCGTCATCTGGCTGTTTTCCAACACAGAGGTCCAGTTTGCAAAGGTTCGTCGACTGATCGCAGTAGGCGATGCTCGTGCAGTCGCTGTCTCGAGCGCACCAAAGATTGCAGCCGTCTCCCGACGGATCCAGTGCGTACACCGAGCAATCACCGGGCTCGGGTTGCGGAACCTCGCAGACACCCGTCTCCAAGTTGCATTGAAATCCCGGAGCACAAAACTCGATATTCCGGCACTCGGTAAAGCACGTCCCCCACCAATCATCGCAGGCGTAGGGAGTGCAGTCTTCTGAGCACAAGGCTTGCGCGACGCGCGTCGACCTTGGCTCATCTCCCTTGGCTTCACACCCGAAGATCAGAGCAACTGCAGAAATTCCGAGCCACCAATAGAATCTTCGCACGAAGCGGTCCTTGGATCGTTGGCGCGCTGGCGCGCTGCCACCGTGCAACGTGACTCTACGAGTTCGTGAGTGATGGCGTCAAGCGTGACAATCACTATCGGGGGTGATGCACGGCCGAAAAATGTCCGAATGCTCAAGCAGCACGAGTGGCGTATCGAGAGACATTGCGCATGGCGAATGTCGACAGGCGAGCAGATTTCGCGGGCGTTTCGTTTAGGCAATGACTGACACAGTCAGTCGCTTTGCGCGTGGAAGCAACAACGTCAGGCGACGCGCGAATGCAACTCAACAACGACGAACCGCAACTGCGCGAGTCATCACTGCGAAGTTTGTCTGGAACGTGAACTCGATGGCTCATGCGAGCCTCAAATGGTGTAAGCGCGCCGAGCAGTCACGGAGCTCCGTGGGCCTCGGCGCGCGCACCAATCACCGCCGAAGTTTTCGGAAGCGCGAGTTCGGTGCATTGCGGATCGAAGCGCACGAGATGGCGCCTGCTGCGGCAGAGCGATCTCAGGGGCGTCAGCTCGTGCCGAAGTGGGTCTGAGCCGTTGTTCGCCGCCGCGTTTGACGCAGTCGCGGCCGACCACTAGGTTTTCTCGTGTGAACTCGAGCACCGAAGCTACCTTGAACGTTGGGCTGTTCTACGACGACGATGCGCACGTCGAACCTCTCCGCACAGCGGGACAACTACCATCCGGTGAGGGCCTTTTCGGGCGGCACGTCGCCAATAGTGAGTTTTTCGACGCATGGTTGAGCCACGCCGAATGGCAACGGCTCCTGTGCCTGGTTTCGAGTCGAGCGAGTGGGGATTCACTGGCTCGCCGCTTCAGCATGCACCCCAAGGTCAAAGGGTCGGGACGGCAGCTCGAAATTGTCCCGCTTCCGAACTTTCAGAAACGATTTTTCCCGAGATCGCCGGTTCGAGCCCTTCACCTACCGCAGCCGGTCGACGCTGAATTTGCATGGGCGAGGCAGCACAAGAACCCACACGCCTTCGCGCTCTCCGGGGTTACGCACACGATCTCGCTCAAGGGCATCATGGAACGCTTCCGTGAACTGGTGACCGCCCCGTTCGAGGAGTATGACACCTTGTTCTGCATTTCTCAGGCGGCACTTTCCGTAGTGCGCGCGGTGACGGACAACTACGCAACGTTTCTCCGCGAGCGCCATGGGGGGGCACCACGTGCGCGTGTGCGTCTTGTCCAACTTCCCTTCGGCATCGATACGGAGAAGTTTCGACCAGCGAGCAGCGAAGAGCGCGCGGCGGCACGTCAACAGCTCGGCATCGCAACGGATGAGATCTGCGTTCTTTTCGTCGGGCGTCTTTCGTATTTCTCCAAGGTGCACCCCTTTCCCATGTACCGGGCAGCGGTCGAGGCCGCGCGGCGGGTCGGCTGCAAAGTCCATTTCGTCCTTGCTGGTTGGGCCGACTCGCCTTCCATCATGGAGAAATTTCAGCAGGCTGCGCGTGTCTTGGCCCCCGAGCACCGCACCACGTTCGTCGACGCGATGCGGCCCGAGCACCGCCTTCGGACATGGCGCGTTGCCGATGTGTTTACGTCGCTGAGCGACAACATCCAAGAAACACTCGGGCTCACCATTCTCGAAGCGCAGGCCTGTGGACTGCCCGTCGTGGTCACTGACTGGGACGGTTGCCGAGAGAGCGTGCTTCCCGACCAGACGGGTTTCTTGGTGCCGACACGCATGGTCAGGGGAGCCACGATGGATGGTACTAGTCGCCACTTGTTGGGAGAGACGAGCTACAGTGAGTTCCTGGGCGAGACTAACCAGACGGTCGCAGTCGATGCGCCCTCCGCGGCGAACGCATTCGAACGCTTGTTCGCCAACCAAGCATTGCGGAGTAGTATGGGCGCAGCGGGCCGGGCACACATCCTGAGTCAATACACTTGGCCGACCGTGATTCGGCAGTATCAGGACGTGTGGCGGGTGCAGGAGATGTTGCGTCGCGAGCACGCTTCACGGCACGAGCTTTCGACGGCACACACGCCCGTTCCATTTCCGGACGTGGAATACTCGTTCGCGTCGTATCCCAGCGCGTGGCTTGACGCGGATACTCGAGTGGTCACGACCGACGACGCTCCAAGCCAGCTTACGACGCTACTCGAGTTGCCGATCAGCAACTACCTGCCGAGGCCGCGGATCATCGAGCCGATCACCCTAGCCGCGATACTTGATCTCGCCAGAAAGCCTTGCTCGCTAGCCACATTGGAGACGGTTCCGGGCATGGCCGGCGAATCGCTACAACGCCAGCGTGCGACGCTTGCCTGGCTGCTCAAGTACGACTTGCTACGCTTGGTATAGGGGTCAGTAGGGGAAGTGACACTCCTTCGCTGGCGAATACCATCAGCAATCGAAGCGGCGCTCCGGTTCGACTGCAAGCGCAGCGCCCGGGTAACGATTGGTTGTACGTTGCCGGTCAATCAGATAGCTTCGCGCACGGAGTCATCGCAAAAAAAACGAACGAAGCGATTTCGGCACTGACTCACAGGTCGCATCCGATCGGCGGCTCGTCGCATCTTCCCAGAAATTCGCCACCAGTAGTTGAATGGCTGTCAATGAAAGCATCAGTTTGGGTTGGGTTGGAGTTGGAGTTGGAGTTGGAGTCGGAGTTGGAGTTGGAGCAGCGAGCGTGATGGCGGCTTCAGTGCGGCTTGTCGATGATCCCCGGCTCGAAGTGCGGCGGCGGGATGCAATCGTCGACGCAGCTGGGCGGTACGGAGCTCGAGTTCGCGCAGTCGGGCGTCCCGGGGATCTGATCGGAATCGAAGCACAACCGTAGCGGAGCCGAGACCGAGCGATTTCCAGTGCGGTCGATGGCGGTAACCGCCGCACAAATCCAGCCGTCTTTCGTGGCAAAGTTCGTGACTTGGGTGTCTGACCCGGTGCATTGCGTAGCGTCGCCGGTGACTCCGTACACGACGGGTACCGCGGGGTTTGCTAAGGAGAATTCGTGTTGGATCACGCGCGTCAGCTCTGAATTGCCACTGCACAGTGTATTGGGCGGTTGTGTCTCCGTTCCCGCATCGCATGTACCATCATGTGGCGCGGTTGGCGGATAGAACGCGGCCCCGCTCGGCGTCATCGGCACGAGCGTCAGGAACGGAAGTGTCTCGTCCGCGATCGCGTTACAGACCTGCCCGTGTTTGGTCGAATCGGAGTACTTCAGAAGCGGCTTGGTCGTGTCCGTCTGGAAATAGAGATGCGGGATGGTGTTGGTATTGGAGTTGTCGATATCGGAGAAATAGACGGTGTGTAGGCCCTGAGCGTGGTTTCCCTCGTCCCAAATCAGTGCGCGGAAACGCTCGACGGTTACCAGCGGCTCGAGATCGCGAGGGGAGTCTCCCAGGGGATAGAAAGGGTCCGAACAGATCGACTTCGGGCTCGATGCGGATCGTTCCTGCAACTTGGGTGGCGACATATCGATCGTTGGCGGCACATTGTCGAGATAGTACTGAATGGCGGCGCCATCGGAGGAGTTGCCGGCCAGATCGTCAGCACGAATATTGACGGACAAGATCACCGACGTGCCGAAGTTTTTCGTGTCGAAGGTGTAGGCGAAGGCGTTCTCCGATGAGTGAGCCCAGCTCTTGTCGTCCTTGCTGTAAGTGAACGGGGTGTTGTTCAGGACGACCTTGACCGTGCCAGCAGCGACGCCTGCCGGCACGTCTGTCACCGTGAATGACAACGTGACCTTGCCACCGATGAATTGATTCGGAGTCGGCGGTGAGACGATCTGAATGACGGGCCCCAGATTGTCGACATTGAACGAGAAGTCAGCCATCCGCGCGACCCCGCGCTTGTTCTTGGCCACGATACGCACCGGCACAGAGCCAGTCGGAGGTGGTGTGAAAAGCGAGGGATCCGCTAGATCGATCGGCAGTTGGTACTCGCCAGGCATGCCGGCGACAGCGTTCGGCGTGACATCGCCAAAACTCACACCGTTTACACTCAGGGTGACACCGGCGACGCCGGCCTTCTTGTCCTTCGCAGAAAGTGGGGCCTCGTTGGCTGAAAAGCGAAACAGGACTGCCGGGCTGATCGGATATGCCGAACCTGGCTCCGGCGTCTCTAGAGCGACCGTGGGGCCGTGGTCGATGAACGTCGACACATCGCTGCTACCGATGTTCGACGGAGTACTCTCGTCCGCTGCAGAGCACTTGAAGGAGACGGCGCCATTCGGCACATCCGTGATAGGGAATGACGCGGCATACTCGTTCGCGCTCTGTGTCGAATGCACGGTGCCATCCATGCCGATCTGCTTGCCATCAGCGCCGAACATTTGGATCTTGATCGACGAAGGCAGCACCTTCTTCGCGCCGGTTTCGGTCGAGGCCGTAGCAACACAGGTAACGACCTCCTGGGGATCCGTCAGAATCTTGTCGCTATTCGGATCATCGACCGCCGTTGGCGAGGTGATTTCGACAGTCGGAGCGAGTGGGCTGTCATCGACGGTGCCCGCCTCGCCACCATTCGCTGAGCCTGACTTACCACTAGCGGCAGCGGAACCCGCCGTGGCACCGGTACCGCCCGCGCCAGCGCGATTTCCGGACCCGGCGCTGCCATTCGGAGGAATGAAATTGCCCGGCTTGTCGCTGCCGCAGGCCACGAGCAGCGCGACACCGCATCCCAGCACCGAACGGCCCACACCCTGACGGTTGATCATCGAATGAATTCCTCGCTATGGACGACCGCTGTTTTTAGCTGCTTTCTTAGGCGGCAGCAAGTTACGGCGGGATTTCGCGTGCGTGGCGTAGCAACGAGGCCGCTAACTGCTACGGGTGACGGGGATGGCGGATTTCGCCGCTGCGACTTACTGCTGCTCGCGGAACGCTTCTGCGGGTCGCAGACGCGCAGCGTGCAGCGCGGGCCACACGGTGGCGGCGAGGCAGACCAAGATCGCGAACACGCCGACCATCACGAACTCCATTGGTCGCACTTGGACCGGGAGGCGCGAGATGAAGTACACCTTGGGGTCCAGCGGGAGCGCGTGGATGAGCAGCACTTTGCACAGCAAGACGCCGAGGGCGAGGCCAATAGCGGTGCCCATGATGCCGATGATCGCGCCCTGATACAGGAACGCGCGGAGCAGAGCGCTGTTGCTCGCGCCCATCGCCTTGAGTACGGCGATCTCTTTCTTCTTGTCGAGCACGACCATGATCAGCGTCGCAATCACGGTGAAGGCGGCGACGACGATGATCAGCGCGAGCACCAGGCTCATCAGCAGCTGCTGGATGCGAAGCGCAGTGAACAGGCCGTGGTTCAGTTCTTCCCAATCCATCGTGTGATAGATGCCGTTTTGTAGGCGAGAATCGATGTCGCGCGCGATATCGCGCGCTTTTTCGATGTCGTTCACCTTCATTTCGATGCCGGTCACGCTGTCGCCGGTGTCGTAAAAGGGCTGCGCTTGGTACAGGTCCGTGTACACGAGCTTCGAGTCGTATTGATCGAAGCCCGCGTCGAACACACCCGTCACGCGAAATTGCCTGGCAACCGGCGCGCGCATCGCGCCGCGGTTGTAGGTGAAGCCGATGGTGGGGCTCGTGACTTGGATGCAGTCACCGAGCTTGACTTCGAGGTTCCGCTCGAGCGTGACGCCGATGATGATGCCGGGCAGGTGCTTGATCGATTCCGCGTCGCGACAGGGGTCGGGATCGAGATCGGTGGGCAGCACGTCTTCTTCGGGCAGCTCGCTCTTGTAGCCGCCCTCGGGCACGATACTGCCGACCGGTGCGTTCGGATCGATCGCGGCTTCTTCCGGGGTGCCTTCGCCTGCTGCGCCGGCCGCGGCGCTCCAAGGGCTCGCGTGGCTGTGCAGCTCTGGCGCACTCAGCGCCTCGTCGTGCACGATTTTTTCGATGTCACGCAGCACGCCGCTATGCTCGGGAGGCTGCGCAGAGCCATCCGGCGACGCAGCGCTCGTGCTCGGCGCGCTGGGCGCACTCTTCTTGCCCGCGGGCAGAGGGACCAACGGCTCGAGCGGATCCCCGTCCCGAGCCGAGTCGAAGTCGTCGAGCAATCCCGCACGGCGGCGCTCCGGAGGTTTCGCCCCGGGCAGGCGCAGCCCCTCCATATTTCCCTGCACGATGTGCCGCGGGAGGTCGAGCACGTCCTTCACCCGACCCGGATCGACGCCCTTCAACAAGACCCCGGTCGCGGTGTGTTCGCCGTGCGTGATCATCATCGGACTGATCACGAAGGGCGCGATGCCGATCACGCCCGGCACGCCCTTCATCTGTTCCATCAGCTTCCGGTACTCGCGGAAGTCGCTAGAATATTTGAGGATCAAGACGTGCGCGTTGACGCCGAGGACCTTCTCTCTGAACTGCGCGCGAAAGCCGCCTGTCACACTAATGACGGTCGCCAATGCGCCGACACCAAGCGCAACGCCAAGCACCGCGAACATCGTTCCGACGGAAACGAACGCGCGCTTCTTCGATTGCATGTAGCGGAGCGCGAGTTCGAGCGGAAATCCCATCCGGCCCGCCATTTAGCAGACAGGACCCCGCCACGACACCGGAAGCGTCCAGCGGTACCGAAACTCCGAGCAAGTAAGATCGGCAAAGCCCGCAACCGTTGCGCACCCCCTGACACGGTTCGGTGGCGCCGAACCCCGCCCCGCCCCCGGTGAGCGCGCCTCCCCCCGTTGAGAGGCCTCCCGGATGCAGATGGCCTCGCCGGCCCGGGTTAAAGACCCGCCGAAAAGACGGCCTGCGAATTGCACTCCAGGGAACACCGCCCGAGGAGTAATGAACTCCTGAGCAGTGTGGCTGCCCGTAGAGTCGTGAGTCGGCTAACCGGGCGGGTGAAACCTTTGCCTTAGGATTATGTGGTTAAGTCACTAGACTGAATGAGCCCTAGCGACGTCTCCACTCGATGAAACCTTCGCGATGACCGAGCCGAACAATAAGCGTCCCCCACCGCCCCCACCGCGCAAACCGGTCAGCGGTTCGTGGGACAAGGACAAGGACCAGGTCAAAGACGAGCAGCTGGACGTCACCCGCGCCCCGACGGCAGATGAGCTCGTCGGTCTCAAAGTGGTGACGATTGCGCCGGGTAGCATCTCATATTCGGACGCGGAGGTAACCAATAGTCAGGTCGCGCGGATGCGCCAAGACCCGTACTTGGGGGCGACGATCGACGGGCGCTACAAGGTCGAGGCTTTACTGGGTGAAGGCGGGATGGGCGTGGTCTACCGCTGCGTCCACACCATCATCGGCAAGAAGGTGGCGATGAAGGTGCTGCGCTCCGATCTGGCGCGTGACGCGGAGGTGACCGAGCGCTTCTTGAACGAAGCCAAAGCCGCGTCCTCGATTGGCAACGCACACATCATCGACATCAGTGACTTCGGCCAATTTCCGGACGGCGCTGCTTACTTCGTGATGGAATTTTTGAATGGCCAGCCGATGTCCAAGCTGGTCGAGGGCTCGCAGCCGTTGCCGGTGCAGCGCATCTTGCACCTGGCACGGCAGATCGCCGAGGGCTTGTCCGCGGCGCACGCGGCAAACATCGTTCATCGCGACCTGAAGCCGGACAACATCTTCTTGGTCGATCGCGGTGGCCAGCGTGATTTCGTGAAGATTTTGGATTTTGGCATCGCCAAAGTCTCTTCTTCTGCCGAGGGTTCGAAGTTGACCCGCGCCGGAGCCGTGTTCGGCACGCCGCATTACATGTCGCCCGAGCAAGCCGCGGGGCAGCCCGTCGATCACCGCGGCGACATCTACTCGTTCGGCGTGATTCTCTACGAGCTAGCGAGCGGTCGCTTGCCCTTCGATGCCGACAACTTCATGGGCATTCTGACGCAGCATATGTACAAGGCGCCGGTGCCGATCCGGGCACTGGTGCCCGTGCCGCAAGACGTGCCACCGGGGCTCGAGGCGATCATCCTCAAATGTCTTTCGAAGCGGCCCGAGCATCGTTATCAATCGATGCAAGAGCTGATCCTCGAATTCGACAAGATGAGCGCGGGCGGCGTGCCGGACGCCGTTCCGGAGATGATGTCGCGCTCGGGCGGCTTCAACGTGCCGGTCGACTATTTCATGAAGGGGCAAATGCCCCAACCCGTCCCCGCGACCCCTTCGCAGCGCCCCGGAGGCCAACGCAGCCGCTGGCCGTTGTACGCGGGCGTCGCCGGCGTACTGGCGGCGATTGGCATCGTGGTCGGCATTTTTGCCAAGAGCCAAAGCAGTGCCGCGCTCCAATCCGCGCAGACCGCGCTGACTGCCGCGGGCACGACGGGCAAAGCCGATCTCAACGCAGGTATCCCCCCTGCCTCGCCCGCGCCGGCCGCTGCCGCCGTCTCCAGTAAGCAAGTGCTACTCGCGGCCGTGCCGATCGACGCGCACGTGTTCCGAAATACCGAAGACCTCGGGCAGAGCCCAGTCATCGTCGCTGTCGAAGACGGTCACGCGGTCGAGCTCGAGATCCGGCGCGAAGGTTACAAGACCGACAAGATCACGCTCGACGGCAGCAAGACCCGCGAAGTGGTGAAGCTCGACAAGCTCGTGCATGCAGGCGCCGCGCTTCGCCCGCCGGTGAGCAAGAAGGCCGAAGTGGGCACGACCGCAAAAAAGCCGAAGTCCGCGATCGGCGGCAGCGAAATCGTGAATCCCTGGGGCAACTAGGCTACATCCTTCGGCGTGTCGGACACGCAGCGCCTCAACGACCACATCCCAGCTGAAGTGCGTGAGCTATGCGTGCGCTTGCGCGAGGGCGGATTTCGCTCGTGGATCGTGGGCGGCTGCGTACGGGATGAGCTGCTCTCACAACTCACCGGCAAATCCGAAGCAGATTTTCGCGGGGATTGGGACATCGCCACTTCGGCGCGCCCGGAGCAAGTTCAGAAGCTGTTTCGCCGCGTGATTCCGACCGGCATTCAGCACGGCACCGTGACCGTGATGATGAAACACGCGGGCTACGAGGTCACCACCCTGCGCGGTGAAACCGAGTACAGCGACGGTCGCCGCCCCGACTCGGTATATTTCGTCGACGACATCAAAGACGACCTGGCGCGGCGTGATTTCACGATCAACGCCATCGCTTATGATCCGCTGGCGGATCAACTGATCGACCCCTTCGACGGCGTTCGTGATTTGCGCGCTCGCGTGCTGCGCGCCGTGGGCGATCCCGCGCTGCGCTTCGCCGAAGACGGGCTGCGCGTGCTACGCGCGGCGCGCTTCGTAGCCACGCTCGAGGTCACGCTCGACCCGCACACCGCCAGCGCGATTACGCCATCGCTCGCCAGCTATCGCAAGGTGAGCGCGGAGCGCGTGCGCGATGAATGGCTGAAAGCGACCAAAGCCAACCAACCGAGCCGCGCCTTCGAGGTCATGAAAGACCATGGGCTGCTGGCGATCAGCGCCCCGGAGCTGATCGAGTCCGTCGGCTGCGAGCAGAATCGCTACCATGCCTACGACGTCTGGGGTCACGCCATGCACTGCTTGGACAATTGCCCCAAGCACCCCGTGTTGCGCATAGCGGGGCTCTTGCACGACGTGGGCAAGCCGCGCACGCGCGCGTTCAGCGAAAAAACCGAAGATTATACGTTCTACGAGCACGAGCGCATCGGCGCCGAGATGGCCGGCCCCATGCTCGAGCGGCTACGTTTTTCGAACGAGGAGCGCACGCGCATCGTGGCGCTCGTGCGCCATCATTTGATTTGTTACGACGGCACTTGGAGTGACGCCGCCGTGCGCCGCTGGGTGCGCCGCGTCTCGCCCGAACTAGTCGACGACCTGTACGCCCTGAGCGAAGCCGACGTGCAGGCCAAAGGCAAAGACGCTTCCGTCGATCTGCAGCACATCAGCGAGCTCAAAGCACACGTCGCGAAGGTGATCGCACTAGGGGCGGCCTTCAGCGTCAAAGATCTGGCCATCGACGGCGGTACGTTGATCAAAGAGCTCGGCATCAAACCCGGCCCCGACATCGGCCGCGTGCTGCGCGCGCTGTTGGAAGAGGTAGTCGAAGAGCCGAGCCTCAATACCCGCGACATGCTGCTCACGCGCGCCCGCGAACTGCTCTGAGCTCGGCCGAGATGATCGCCATACCTCGCGCAACGCCCGAGTCTCTCCAGCGGTTGGCTTTGCTGGTGAGCAGCTTTCAGCGCCTCACCGGACGGCACTTGATCGAGGCCAGCGCTACGGATTTATGGCAAGCGTGTTGGACTGCGCCGCGGGTGATCGTCGCCCACGGCATGCAAACGGATCCGCTGTTTTTCTACGGCAATCAGCTGGCGTTGAGCTTGTTCGAGTTGGACTTTGCGGCGTTCACCCGGCTTCCGTCTCGTTACTCCGCCGAACCATTGCTGCGTGAAGAGCGCGATGCGCTGCTGGCGCGAGTTCGCGAGCACGGCTTCATCGACGATTATGCGGGCGTGCGCGTGTCCGCATCGGGCAAGCGCTTCCGCATCGAGCAAGCGGTGGTTTGGAACCTACTCGACGAGCGAGGAGAACGGCACGGCCAAGCCGCGACGTTCGAGCGCTGGCTGCCTTTGACTGAAAAGGGAGCCCGCACGCCGTGAGGCCGCGCTGCGCAGTCTAACGCGGGCGCGCCTTCGCGCAGCTCGCTCCGAGCGCGAAGCCGCTGGGCGGAGCCTTCTTCAGCCGCTGTTCGGTGGCAGCGTCGAAGCGCCCGCTTTCGGTGATGGCGTCGTCCTTGTGATTGCGGTTCCAGAGCTTTTGGAATGCGAGCACATCGGTCGCAACGCGCGTGGGCGAAGCTGATTTATAGTCGAAATGCACGCGGTCGGACGCGCCGAGCCACTTGAAATCTTGGGCTTCGAGCAGCGGGCGCCAACTCCCGGCTTCTTTGATGTCGAGCGCGGTGCCAATTTCGTGATTGCTCTCTCCAGGGCGCGTCGCCAGCTGCACGCCGCAGATTTTGCTCAGCGACCAATGCGAGACCAAGTACTGCTGCGCCACGGTGCGAAGCGCACTGTTGATGGTCATGGTCTGGCTCTTCTTTGCGTCCAGCGCCTTCACCAAGTGATCTCGCGCGCCGAGCTCCAGATATGGGTAGACGTTGGTGGCCATCACCAAGTTGGGGCGCTTGGGCAACGGCACGAACTCGTTCGGCTTGAGACAACGAGCCTGGTCGATGATCTGACGGCTCAGAGCATCCACGCTTTCGGTCGAGCAACTGCCCATGGCCGCCTCTTGCACGGTTGCAAAGTGCTTGGGCGCGGCGGGCTTCGCGGGCGCGGGTTCCTCGTCTCCAGAGTCGTCCTCGAAACCGGGTGGCAGCGGCGCTCCGGAAGCGGCCAGCTCGGGCACGACCTGATTCGGCTGTTCGAGCGATGGTCCGCCGTCGTTCGTCGCTACGGCGCCGACCTCGGATCCATCGTCCTCTATCTCACCTGGAAACTGCGCGGGCGACGAAGACGGCGCGGGCTGTGCGTTGATGGCACTGACCGACAATTGCCCACTGGGTTCGCCCGCTCTGAAGATAAAGAACAAACTGGCAGCGATCACCAGCGACGGCGCCAGGAACGCGAAGCCAATCAGCAACCGTTGTCGCAGCACTGACCGCACGCGGCTCGGCCCGACGCTGACCAGCCCCGCCGACACCCGCCGAACCGCGGTCGCCCGCGCCGGAACCTCAGGCGGGCTCGGAACCTCGGGCGGGCTCGGAACCTCGGGTGGGCTCGGAACCTCGGGCGGGCTCGGAAC
>Ga0247778_1000251_pt1 | contig 88902 bp, 97 predicted proteins | sample UWRJL049202B5_FD_179939 | JGI IMG/M metagenome (GOLD analysis project Ga0247778, IMG submission 179939) | Plant litter microbial communities from Arlington Agricultural Research Station in Wisconsin, United States - UWRJ-L049-202B-5 | ecosystem: Environmental > Terrestrial > Plant litter >... | reverse complement strand
GATTATTATCAACAGCGAACAGGGATTGAACGGACTCACAACAGATTTTTCAAAAAATGCCCAAGAAACAAGAGAACAAGACAATAACTAACCGTGGTCAGTGGGGCTCAGTCAGAGTAAGGAAGCCTATTGTGACTTACAGCTCTCGGAGCGATTCCTGAGGCTTTATTTCTTCCACCTCGGGGTCGTTTTGGACAGAATGTGACTTCGGGTTGCCATCGAGAATGTCATGTAATCTAGGTCCCTCCAAGAGCTTTCGTCGCTTCCGGGGCGAGACTTCACCCTTCAGACTGGCTTCAATGCGGCTCTGCGTGATGCTAGAGTTCTCCATCTGCGCCTTTATTTCAACTATATCCGAGGATAGCTCCATTCCTTCTATAGTTCTCGAGCTGCGCAGCTCTTGGAAACTCACGACAGATTCCGTATGTAATGGCGCAACATTGTCTTCAAGGATGGAGATGAGTTCTGGTCGGAGGGTCTCTTGGAGAGTAGCACGAAGGGTTTCGGGGAGCCCCTGCTCAGTCGCTAAAACCACGTCCCTAGGTCTCGTCAGTTGGCATCCATGGGATCTTGAAAGCCAGACTCCAAACTCACAAAGTAAGTCTTTGCATCAGCGAATCTATAATTCGCATATGCGACTCAATCTTCTGTCTCAAAGCCACCGCTTTCTTCGAGACAAAAATCTATAGCGGCTATTTTGCTCTTTGACAAGAAGGATCCAAAATTGCTCTAGCAGGAACCCTGTAAGGGAGCAGAAGCGGATTCCCGGGCAAAATTCGGTAAGGAAACTGTAGCCGGGGTATACTAGAGGCCAAAATGGGTACTACATTGGAGTACGCAGGCTAACTCAGGGCGTGCTCAGGCTCTGCTCAGGCATGCCCAGGCTCTGATCAGGTACGCTCACCCTCAGCTCAGGTTAAAGCAGCAGCTGCTCACGTCCAGAGACTAAAACGGAACCAGCGAAAGGGAAATTAATCCTGAGTCTATTGGTATTTCAATAGCCCGGGGAAATTGATATTCCTTGTTCAGATATTGATTGTAATAACAACAGCCCTCTGCATTGGTATTGAAAAACATGGTATCAATATCAAAATTGAACCAGAACCATTTATCTTCGTTTGGCTCCAAACGAAGCAACTGATAGCCACATCTGAGTGTCTTCAGGGCTTCATATCGTGATTCCTGGCATATGGAGAGGTTGGTGATTCGTAAGATACCGTTCATTACCGTCCATTCTCCTTCTTCAACAAGGGGGCGAGTGAAAAGCGTAGTATTGGGGGAAAAGTGCACATGAACGATCTGCGGATCTGCACGTAAAAGGTCAGTATGACTTCATTGTGAATGATTTGAAAAAGTTGGCACAAGTCTTGATTTTCAGATTCCATAACATGCAAATTCCGAAAAGAGGAGGGACATCAAAAGACTCATATGCTCTGAAGATGGAAATGTGGAAAAATACATACCAGGAAATGCAAAGAACCAGATCTTTCGTCGGAGCTCCGGGGGAAGATTAGCAAAGTTTGTGAAATAGGTGAATCGGCCACGGCTCAAGGATAGAAGAGGGTTCTTCCATTGCAGTTTCGGCGCCGCAACGGCCTCGCGAGGAGGAATTCTGTCTAAGGCTCGAATGATTGGGGGTACTGGAAAGCTGCGGTTGGAAAGAGGTGATGTGGGATCATTCTGAGTGATTTCGTTACTGCCGTAAGGCAACAGGGGGTTGATTCTTTTGACGTCCTCCAAAGTCAAGTCGGGAAAATTTTCCTCAAACCACTTCGCAGTAGCCTCCTTGTAGCTGGTAATATGGACCTTTGCGCCTTCGGCAGGTTCAGCCATATTCTTGCGAGTCATAGGAGCTGGAAAGTTCGAGAGGCGCCTTAGATGTATACTTGTTGCCCAGGTGGATGTTGAGGACCAGGTACTGAAGAGTGGCTTCAACAGTAATCTAGATGTTCAAAGTGTCAAGTTTTCCGGTTCGTCGGAAATAACGAAGGTATTTTGACAGATCGATCGGCCTTAAAACCCTCCGACAGACTAAAATTAGAATTTGCACTCTGGAGGTAATTCACCACGGCGCCGTTGCAATACTTTTATTTTGCAAATTCAGTGAGAAAAAAGGAGAGATGATTATTAGCCTAAGTGAAAAGGTTCCAAACTATGTACACTAAAATGAGGCGAGTTTTAAAGTTTTCTTGTCGACGTGGAGCTTCTGTAGCAATCCAGGCCACTAATATTCTATATACTAAAACCCGTTTGAGGTAAGTCGACCCCCATGGTAGTTGGCCACCTCGCTTAGCTTCTACCCAACCACTTTATTTGACAATAGCTTTTTTATTCTCTTATAATTATATGAAATAATGTAGAAATAAGATCTTCTAGAGTAGAGATATCTTCTGCCTCAATTTAACAATCCCCAACTTGGTGTTGTACAATCTTAATAGCCTCAATCCCTACAAACTTGGAATTTGGGGATGCCTTAATTTTCCTATGTTTTCTAGGTTCTAATTGCTCTACTTTAGTTTCTAATTGTTGTATTCTACGCTCATACTGTGCAATTAAAGAATCCCGCTGATCTACAGCCTTAGAGACTTTCCTAAAGAATATTCTCGCTATCGATGTAAAGGCTTTTCCTAATTGGGAAATTGAATGGACTTTATTTCGAATATTTTCAAACTTCTGGGGCGTTGGTGGTTTAAAAACTGAATTAGTTGCATGCCAATCGGGTAAAGGATCCTCTCCTTTACGTTTACGGGTTTCTTCTTCTAATTGGTTGTTGTTTTCGAGTAATAATCGATTTATAAGGGGCTTGGCACTATTCAACGGCCACAACCCTATAGCCCGCCATCCTGAAATGATATTACGGCGTGTTAAAGCTTCAGATTTGGCCTTCTGATAGTAGAGAAAAAAATTGCACTTTCCAATTAGCGTAGAATCGGTAATTAGGTTCCGAATCCCTACGTATTTACGGTAGGCTGTTTTGAGTAGAGAGAAAACCGTCAAATCCAAAAATTATAGAATATATGAAATATGTGGAGGGAAATAAAGCAAATAGATTTTATGTAAGAAACATAGCTATATAAACTCCGTAGTTTCATAACTCCCATAGCCATCTAAGATAAGTAGTCGAAGTTCGGAAAGATCACGTGGAACCGTTTGGGGGATAAAGTACGTGGTCAACTACTCTAAGGCCGTATTGTCTATAGTCCATCCATTTTCAGTAGCAGTAAACTTCCAATCCTTAAATTGTTTTAGGGCAATTCCAAACCACAATTGTTGTACCAATTTTCCCTTGAAAATCACAACAGGATCGAGTGCTCGGCTTATGGCACTGATACACTCAATAAAAGATATTCATATTTTCGATCCAGGGTATTTCTTTTAAATAAACCGTTTCTTTGTACTCCCAACTACTAAACCATTATCCCCTATCCCTTCCATAATCCCTGCTTCATTCATATTATATCGATTCTTTGGTTTGATGGCCTTAGTAGCGGGGGCGAGTAATTTCGGCCACTACTTTTTAATAACTTTGGTAGTAATAGCCCCATTGACGCGTGCAGAATCGATACGGAATTACTTTTTGGTCTTAAGAATCGGATTACATCGTAAAAAGCCAGCCATCCATCGCTTTCCTAGTAATTCAGCGTCTCCCCGGGCCCATAAGATGCAGCCAGTAAAAGTCCCGATCTGTCCATGTGTAGGGGCAAGCCCTAGGTTCTCCTGAACAAGTACCTATTCAATAAGATGTTGTTCTTGGATTATAGAAAACCTCTGTTGAGATATATGAGCTTCTTGCCGCGAGATTCTGCCGTTTAATCGATATTGAAATATAGCACGTGGTATTCCATATTGTTGACTCGCTTTTCGCTGTGATGTGCCATTTGTGATCGTATTTAAAACGTCTTGAATGTCCCGCTCATTATGTTGAAGCTCCATAATCGAAACAAACTTAATTCCAAGTTTGAAGGACTTTTATTAAAAAATAATAAAATTATTTGAGGTTCTGTGGGGGGCGTTTGTCGGTGTAGGGAGCTAAGCGAGGTGGCCAACTATAGGGGGTGGCCAACTACCATGGGGGTCGACTTATTTCATTCGTTGAAACCCTTTGGAAACTTTTCCCATCTTCAAAGCACAACTTGGATTCTCAGGCTTTCACCAGGGTTGTATTTTCGAAATAGTTGCTCAAAAGTTCACTGACCAGTCTTTTCTTGTCTCTGTGTTTATGTCTCTCGAACTCGCAAATATTGATTTTGGGGCGCAGTGGCTGCAAATGTTTTAGTTACACCCGATAACTCCCGACGCCACAGCTAGGCAGACCAATCAAGAATTCATCTACAACGCCTTATTGTATGTTTCTTCGTATTCAGCTCAGGCTGGCTAGTTTGTGGAGATGAAGAACGCCTCCTGTCTCTGGCGTAAATAGACAGATCATTGCCAGAGAAGTGTTCTTCTTTCATTGTAACTTGTTTCCTTTCCACCACTATATACAATTGAAAGATAGCTTCTTAGCGTCTAGAACACCATGTCCACGAACATTTCACCCAAAACATATTTCAGACTCACAAACTCCGAAAACGGCCCTGATTTTGCTTTGGCAGTAGTACCGGGCTCGCCAGAACTCAAACTACGCGTCGCGTCGTCGGATGGCTCCAAATTATGGTGGCTGTTCTACCCGACATCAGACCCGAATGAATATAACATTTGTACCACATACAACTTAGAAACCTATTGTCTTGACATCCTCGGTGGAGATAATGCGAAGGCTACCCCTCACCTCTCGACAATCAGTTTCGTCAAGGGTCAGCTATGGACGTTGAATCCTGCTGGAGGGACTCTGTATAAGTTGTCGAACGATTATTCGCAGAATGGATATTTCCTTGATACCATTAGCGGAAGCAATGATTCTGTGATGACAAAAGGGAATTCCCCGGGGCAGTATTGGAGTTTGAATGCCAGGGAATGGATCTCAAGTGTAAATCGCGTTTATTGGCTCTTGTACAGCGAGGACCGACTAACAATGTCCTACTCTAGACTACAACTTCGAATGCTTTCTCCTCGTTTTACCCAACCCCGTTCTCGACTTCGTCGGCAACTTCGTATACACGCGCGAATCCGAGCCCGACTTCTCAAACATTGAATACGGACAGGGGAACTAGCAGTAGTAGTAATGGTGAAAATGCCGGTGTTTCCGCCGATGGGAAGCTAGGTATGGCAGTTGGTTTGGGTATTGGTATTCCGACCATGATCGTTGGTATTCTCATGTGGTGTGTCCCCAATGCACGCAAATACGTCTGTGGGTGGCTCAGAACGGCAGGATCGAAACAACATAATAGAGCCAACCCGGCCAATGGTGGAGCTTATACTTACCATGCGTGAGATTCTAGTGTACTCTCATGGCTGGGAGTAAGATAACGAAACTTCATATCGGGTGGGTGATTGGAACGGACTTCCAGTGGAATCCAGACACACCTTTCGTTCTTCCAGCAGGACTCTATCCTGTCCAGTTGTTCCTAGAGAAGGAAAGCACAACTCTGTCAGCCTTTTGATGCCTCTTCAAATCCCCCAAGAGGTGGAATATGCCCTCGTAACAGCATCAAGACCCGGTTCCTAGGCCGGAACCTCAAGGATGGTCACTAAGTCCAACCCGTATTCTCGCCCACCTCACCAAATCCCCCCACTCCGGCGGCAATATCCACGATGCAGCAGAAACTAGCAATCTGCCTTTATTCTCAGCCCACCAAACATTCCTCAACTCATGCAGCATCGCCCCATAATACGTCAGAATCGCAATAGCAACCTTCTTACGCTCTACTACGGCGTTCAAGAACTCAGGACGCAACATGACCGGCCACCCAAGCAATACGCCCTGATGACCTCGCAGCTTATTTGCAAATGGGTAGCACTTGCGCAAATCGCGTATAGCTGCAACACAAGCCTCCCTCAACTCTTTCGTATCAGACTCTTTCACGACACGCTCTTCCAAATACCGCAACATGTCTTCATCGTCAGACGGCAGTGCCACTGAACCATCGTTGAAATCTACTTTCAGCATGCTGGCGATGGGACTATCTTGGAGCCAATACCAGCTCGCTCCAAGCACCTCTTTGATACCGCGTTGGAGACGGAATTCATCGAGGATGTGGTTCAAGGTTTCTGTGGCGGATGGAGAGGCCTGAGCTTGCGGGATTGCGTGGGAGATGATTACTATCAGGGCTGAGAGAAGAAAGACTGGGACGGCGTTTGTGTCATTTATGTCGCTGAGTATATGGCTGAGAAGACCGACGGCGGAGGTGTAGTGTTGGATTCCGAGATCGGTGTATTTTGCTGCGGCTGAAGGACGGAGGTAGCCTAGGTGCAGAGCTGAAACTGCGAGTAGACCGTGCATAAGAAATGGTCTGGAAAAGGCTTCACGGGGGGCTATATCTCGCCATATCTCGGGTAGAGTGTTGTTGGTTGCTAGGGTTTGCCAAGATGAGGTTGTGTAGTGGTACATGAGTTCAAGATCCGGACTTGGAAAATCATTATTCGATGACCGCTCTGGAATGGGAGTATAATGGAAAGGGATGAGATTCAAAAGCTTATCGGGTAACCCCGGGCTGCTTGAGTCCGGCGATTCTAAAATGGAGAAGGCGGCGGTTGGGGACCAGGTTCGGGTCGCATCCGTCTTGTAAAGGCAATTTACTTGACGACTAGAACACCTTGTACAGCAGGGCTGCCTTTCGTCGCACTTGAAAGAAAAATAATCAGTTAAAAAAATTGTGTTAAAAATGATAGAGGGGAGCTACCTTCACTTTTCTCGCTTTGCATTGGACGCAGCCATTCCGGGATTTGAAGTGTGGTTTGCGGGACGGCATGCGGACGAGAGAGAGAAGCGGATACGGCGGTCCGAGGGCTTTAAGAGATGTCCGACGAGTTTACCTCGCAGTCAGATGTTGATCTTAAAGAGACGGGACACGAAAGAGGTGGACACCTTTTGGTGTTCCAATTCTAGGATTGTGGTCGTCGTCCACGAAACGCCCCGCTTCAGGGGTCTTCGGATCTCGTACACTAGACTACTTTGGGAGTAGAGTACGAGCGAGGCCCCCTTAATGCGAGCCTGGACGGCGGCTGAGCCTCTCGGGATCGTACACTAAGTTGCCAAGGCTCCCGAAATTAGTTTACGAGCATCTCAAGAATGGACGTTGTTATGCTTATATTGGCTTTGCTTCCTCCCAACGTGACGATGATAATTGAATTTGTCTTATATATATCTCCTTCAATACCTATTTGCCATTCTTTAAATTACTTTGATCTTTTATTCTTCGGATCAGCCAGAACTTCCACAATTTTTCGCCCTATCTCGCCTTAAGATCACTTTCAAGCTTTGGAACTTTTCATTTTTGTTGCATAAAAGCCGGTTCACGATGGCAAGCAACGGAGATTTCAAACTGTACCGTTATGATCCCTCGGTACCACTAGCAGCAGTAGCCTCTGTCCTATTTGCACTCCTCACTAGCCTGCACTTATTTCAAATGTACCGGAGTCGAGTTTGGTTCCTTATTCCCCTCGTACTGGGAGGAATCTGTCAGTTAACTCACTTCCTTTCCTTTCCCCAACCGCACATAATTTCTAACAATCGAATAGTCGAAGTCATAGGTTTCGCAGCAAGAGCATACAACGCTTCCCAAACTCCAGACTGGGCCTTGGGTCCTTACATCATCCAATCCGTTCTCCTTCTAGTCGCACCAGCACTGTTCGCCGGCAGCATCTACATGATACTCGGCCGTATCATTCTCATGACCGATGGAGAAAAGCATTCGATTGTCAAGAGGAAATGGTTGACCAAATTGTTCGTGCTTGGGGATATATTAGCCTTTACAGTACAAGCAGGGGGTTCGTTCTTTGAAAATCAACAATAAGATCCAGCTGACGCGAAGCAGGTGCTGGTCTCATGGCTTCAAGCTCGCAGTCGTCAGCAAACACCGGCGAGAAAATCGTTGTAGCGGGACTCTTCATCCAGATTCTCTTTTTTGGTCTCTTCGTCGTTACCGCTTTAACGTTTCATTTCCGGATGCGAAAGGTTCCAACTAGACGGATATCGTCAGAAGCTTTGCCGTGGCAGAAACACCTCATCGCTCTGTATATCTCGAGCGCTTTCATCATGGTTCGATCCATAATGAGAGTTGTTGAGTTTGTGCAGGGTAATACTGGATATGTGTTCAGTCATGAATGGTTCTTGTATGTGTTCGATGCTTTGTTGATGCTTGGGGTGATGGGATTGTTTTGCTGGATTCATCCGGGAGAAATCAAGGGGTATTTGGAAAGGGCGAAGAATTATGATTCGGAGAGTGGTGTTTCCGGAGAGCCAATTCAAATGCTTCATCGGCGCTTGGATTCTGATGCGAAGTGACGAGGGAGGGAATACTGCCAGATGAAGTGAAAATATTATGGGCCTCAAGAGAATGGAGAGAAGGTCATTGAAAGATGAGAATTGATGAATGTAAGCTTGACAGCAGAACTATCTTGTGTGAATACATCGATAGATGAATAGGGCGAGGAATCAATTTGGAGTGAAGAAGAGAAGATTTCATAGCTGGTCTCAAATACAACCCACATTTTTCCAAGGCAGCCACCGACACCTAGGCCCCCTGAAATCGGTATGACTTCGTATCTTGAGTATCACGACATGCGTGGAGGAATGATGACTTTATACCAGAAACCTGGGAACAGGCCAATTGAAAGCGGGGTATCCAAGTAACCACTTTTCCCTGCCTGAAAAGGTGTTGCTCCGTATTCAGATTGTATAAAGAATCGCCCATGATTTCTGACTATGCAAACTAAAAAGCTGATTACCTCCACAGGCTTTGAATTTAATGCGGGGAACGACCGTGCTTTGCTGACCATATTGCATACCCGAAACTTCTGCCGCGTTGAAAACGACGGGATAAACATCAGAAGAAAGAAATCAGAAGTCAGTGAATACCCGTAGACTCAGGATTAATTTTCCCGTTCGCTGGTTCCGTTTTAGTCTGCGGACGTGAGCAACTGCTGCTTTAACCAGAGCTGAGGGAGAGCACGCTTGAGCCGAGGGTGAGCGTACCTGATCAGAGGGTGAGCAAGCCTGAGAATCCTGAGCATCCTGAGCACGCCCCGAGTCAGCCTGCGTACTAATAATATAGAGCCCATTTTGGCCTCTTGTACCCCGGCTACAGTTTCCTTACCGAATTTTGCCCGGGAATCTGTTTCTGCTCCTTTACAGGGTTCCTGCTGGAGCAGATTTTGGATCCCTCTTATCAAAGAGCAAACATACTGCCGTCACTGAAGGAGAACTTCTTACGAAGCAAGGGTGCCAGCCTCGAAAGCGGGCCCGAAAACCTGGTGCGAGGGCTGACATAAATGGGGGACGGAACAAGTTTGCCTCTGGTTTGCTGTGATGGTTAGTTACAAACCGCTGGTTGCCGAAGCTCTTGCATCGTGAGAGTAGTCGAGTGACAGTGACCTCGACCTTAGCAGTGACGATGACACGCACACGTGGGACGGATTGAATGGGCGCCTTCCAGCTGAACTCTCGGCCGGTCCTAACACGGCTAACACGGGAGCATGTAGGGTTGAGAGAAGCGACATTTGAGGCGAGAAATCAGATATATGGTAAAACATCATAAAATAAACGAAGGCGTTGACATTGGAATGGCAAGAGGGAAAAGGTAGAACATCTCTCGGCCAGAAACAATTAGTGTGTTATTCAACAAAGCACAACTACTAGAAGGCTAGCACATAGGGCACATCCATTTGCATTGTATGTATAGTATGCGGAACCGAGCAAGACTCCTCCATTTCCCACGAGTGCCACCCAAGGTTATGAGTAGTTGGCTCCTTGAGAGATGTAGATACATTCATGTATTCCATGAAATTTGGAGGTGGCGTAAGGAGGGGAAGCCCTGAGTTACGTCTTTCGTTAATACAGAGCCGATGAGTTTGCCTTCTTCATTCTTCTAGCTTTCGTGGCGCTGGCAGGTGTCGATCAGAGAGAGCCTTCATCAACAGGTTGATGCTTCCAAGTGTCGATTATGATATCCGCGACTATTATAGGCCCATTATCATTTCGTTCCACCCCCCTGCCTCGCCTCAAACGTACGCGAGCCTGTTTTCATATGATGAATGTTTTGATAGCATGCTTTGACAACTCTGCCGGCCTTGAACGTGTGACTTCTTCTATATCCTCACTTTCCTTTCTGTTGAGTTCCCTGGCTTGCTTTTCTGCGTTGCGGCCGTTCTTGGAATATAACTTTGACTTGTTCGTTCTCTTACGATTGACTGATTGTAGAAACTATTAGCGCGGTCAGGCTTCATCCTCACCCCTCATCCATCCATACTGAACGACTGACAGGCGTCGGACATATTCGCCACTCTTTGTTCCATCTAGCTCTGCAATTCGGTACCTTCGCCTTCTGACTTACTCTCATCTACAGCCGGAGACTGAACAGACTCCGATTCTTTTCTATTCCCCGGGACAATTCCGACCTCGCCCTTGGTTGGGGCAACATCGCCTGTCTATATTGAGATGATGTGGTCGATTGAGGAGATGTCACTAAATCACGTGGAGAAGTATTGGCTTGGCAAATGTTTTAGAAGCGCCACGGGCAGCGAGAGCGCAATCAGTACTGTCGTAGGTCGTATACGAGACATGGGAATTGGGGACAAATCCGAGAAGACGCTTTGTTGTATGATTGCAATGGCTATTAATCGCGCCCGGGGGGTTTCAGAGCGAGTTGAGTCCGCGGAGCCACGTCGAAAAGTTTAGGCTCTCGGTTCCTTCCGTACACCCCCATACCACGTCCCCTGTTTCCTGGGAGTTGAGCAAACCAGGCGGTACACGCTTCTTTCCAATTTCTTTTGTGGGGTGTGGCTGTTGCGCCATATATCGCGGTTTCCCCAATCGCTTTACCCGAGAATGTCACTCTGAGCGCCTCAACCAAACCTAGCATGTTCTGTTCGCTGGGCAGAGTGAACCTCCCCCCATCACGATCATCACCGATAAATGCAGCGGCAGCTGAAGGCAGCTCATATCACATGTCAATCTACACTCGACAAAAGAAAACCTGCTTCCACTCTGCTAGTTCTCTTTTCCGGTTCCAAGGAGGCGTACAGACAAAATGTTATCACTTCCAATGAGCCTGACCTTTACCTTCACTTTTCTCCGTGCTTTAAGCCAAAAGTGCAGCCTTTCTTTTGCGGCTGACACGTATGCACCATCCTAAAATGTATGGAGCTTGTTCATTCATGGAACATCCCATGAGTCTCTGTTTATGTCTTTCACCTGCACGTAGCCTGCCTCCTAGGCAAGCTGAAAGGCAAGCCATGAAAGGTTTCAATATTTATTGTAGTAGCTCACGCAAGACATGAGCTGATACGCGCATACGCCCGTGGGTCTTGCCGGAAAGCCAACAGTGGCAATCAGTGAAGTTAAGGACTCGGGCAGGAGAATGCCTCTTGAGCGACTGTTGAATGGATATGTTTCAATATTTACAAAGTCTGTTCTGCTTCGCATTGTGGCAAACTTTATAGTAGTAAGATCGGTACGTTCAGTAAAGTCAATATTAACAAGAGGCTTACCTCACCGGAACAATTTTCTTACAAGACCTCATACCGTCAAATTGCTATCTTGAGTTAGAGGAAGTGAGCAAACGCCTACGATGAGGCTTGAGTCTGGTCCGCGACGCCAGGTAGTGCCTACGACTCTTTCATTCCCCCAACATTTCCCTAGTTCATACTTGCGCCAAACACTCGGCTCTTTCCCATTCAGATCGAAACGCGTTCATTCTTCAGCATTACCTCGCTGGTAGCCATCACCTTTACCTTCATACCCATCGTACCTGTGAAAAACGTTGTCGCTGAGTTTGCTGATCAAGACATCGGGACTTGCGATCTTTTTCATGCAAGTTCACCCGAGTTACGCCATGATTTATTCTCCAATCAGGAAAACCAACTCCCTGTGGAGTTGCGCCACATGCAATGCGCAATTATGATCACACCGGTCGCCTCTACCGTCCCATTCGAGCTGTTTGACAATTTCTTGAATTTGCTTTTTATCCACATCCGTGGACTCGGGCCAAGGACCATAATCCTCAGAACCTCGCGCAGCGCTCCATTCGGTGCCCGGACGATCTCCCGGCAGATCAAAGCTGCCTAACTCGAAGCTAAGGTGCGGTACTTGCCGGTGCGACCAATCATACGGAGTGCCCGTAGCCTTGCCTTCAGTAAGCGCTTCAATGTCATGTCCAGACGGATTGCTCCGAGGAGAACAGTTCTCGACGTGGTGCTTTTGCTCTGACTCAGGCGGAGGAAATATTGTTGGCGTGATGATCATTCGATCTATGATACTTGACGCCACCGGGTTGACCTAATATGGAATACACTTGTTTCGCTGTTGCTTTTGGCTGTTGTAGGGAGCGGAAAGAAGCCTCTGAATTCAACGGAGTCGTAATCAGTGTGACCAGATGATTGACCGTGTTTCACTGAGAAGAGTTCCGTATATATAAGGGCTCTGACTTTATGGTAGCTCAGATCTTCGATTCTACAAGAGAGCAATATATCCCCAAATCTTCTGCCCCTAAAAAGCCATGCATTTCTCATCATTCCTTCTTGCGACCACCGCGGCCATCACCTCTGTCCAAGCGACACCATTCCTCGACCTTGCTGGTGGCACCCTCAACGCTTTAAAGACTCGGGATCTGTCTGGTTCTCAATGTGTTGATTTCTTAGCTGGCAATGACAACCAAAACTTTGGCAAAGTGTGCGTTACGATATCCGCCGGCACTGTGACCATCCAATATCCCACTCTTACGGGGGGTAACGTGTACACCGATCTTCATGCTATCATTTCGACAAGCGCAATCACAGAGAGTATCCAAGGAAAATGGCCATACACCCTTGGTAATGGCAAATGCTCCATCGCGAACGGCGGTACCGATGCCACATGTAGCATTCCAGTAGAGACTGCCTGGCGGGTGTGCAACAAGGACCTCTTCATTGGCGTCCATGCCTCGTTCGGTATTCCTGGAACGTCGGGACAGACTGGCTGGGGAGCAGGAACATGCATAACAACACGACCCAATTGTCCAAGGTACTTTACCTTCACCACCACGTGCAAGTGCTCTGTAATAACTACCTACGATCCTTTCACCACTTCAGTACGTATAGCCTGTCCAGCTCTCTTTTTCAAGTGCTTTTTCTGATATCTTCTATAGCTTGTCTACACCGTGACCAAGACTATCTACGAAACAAGCACAACGTCTTGCTCCATGACCAAGGCTCCAGTCACTGCCACTGCAACCTGCACCAACCCCAACTCCGCCGCTGCTGAAACGATTGGCGGTGGACCGGCTTCAACTCCAGGATTCGCCTGTACGACGCCAGCTCCAGCTCCATGAAGATCTTAAATTAAAGAGGTCTGTCAAGTGGAGGTTGCTTAGAATTAGGATGTTGGAATGCACTACAAAAGCAGCGGTTCAATCAATGTTGGCTTTTCTATATCATGATAGCATAAATATCAATTATAGTTAATAGGATTTTATAATAATTAAATGACAATATATTTAAAAAAGTTTTGAGTAAAAGAAATAATATTATTATTAAATTTTAATCAAAAATCAATATATTTAATTAAAAAAAACTTCTTTAATAAATAAAGAATTTCTAATTTCTTATCTTAAGAAGATATATATAATACAGCTGCTATATACCCTCTTTTATCTCCAATATCTCTAGAGTCTACAAACAAACAGTCATTATGATATCAGTCTTTATTTTTCCTTTAATCCCTACTTACCCTCTGTTCTAATAGAAGACTTCAGTCTACTAACTTAATAAGATTCCGGTCGCTTTAAATTTTAGGTTCAACTTAGGTGAGTTGCTTAGGACGCTCAGGTTGCTCAGGTTACTCAGGTGAGTTGATTGAGCCGAAGCTGAGCCGAGCATAACAAGCGCCTGAGCGAGAGCGGCAAGTTTACTAACTGAACGTGATGTTCAAAAAAGAGAAAATTAATCCATAATACCTATGTATCATTGGCAGCAATCTACCACTAACTAAAAGAAACTGTGACAACAAAAGTATTTTAACCCAATGAAAAAAATCAGATGTATTGGCAACCCCTAGATGAGAAACGGGGGCTGAAAAGAGTAGGTGTAGATGATAACCCACACCTGTGACGGGGTAAGAGTCGAGTGTTATTTACGTCTCCTACGTCAACCACAGTTCTTGGTGTTGGGCACTTCTGGAAGTGAGGGATTATATAAGGCTGACAGCGCAAGCCGCAACCACTCTGACTGGCCCCCTTCTGATTCACATATATTCAAACTCTGTAATTCGTAATCTATAAGACTGCCGGAGCCATCTTTCTCAATATCTCAACCAAACTCGCCGAGGTTTTCACCCAAATGTACAGTGGGCAAAGCCGCCGTCCTTGATATCCACTTCCCAATGTCCCTGTCAAAACGCACAAAAATGAGCTTTCATATACTGAGTTCCCTTCAACAAGGGGAAGAGGTTGTGAGATGAATGAATGGACTGGAGGTTAACAGCAGGCAGGGAGTGAACGACTTGAGGACTTGACAGTAATGGATCGTTAGATGACGACATATTAGAGACATCGCACTTAAAGGAACAATGCCGTGTCCAAAAAGGAAAAGAACGAGGACTGTATACCAAAACCAGGACAGATTTTCCACACCACAACATGAACTCAATTTTCCCCATTGGAAATTTCTCTTGGTGCTGTGATTCTCCGAAACGAGATTGCTTATATAGTCAACAAAATTCATCAATCAGGTAGAAGTGAATTGGAGATTCGAAAATAATGGTTTTCCTAAAAAACAGTCTTTCTACCCCACCCTCCACACACAATCCCGCCCCGAAGCCCAGGCTAGACAAACCCCCTCCCTGTATCTAGTGGACGCGGGGGGGGTCTTTGAGAAAGCTTGAAGACCAGGTTACTGCGCTATCCTCCAAAGCAGCTAAGAAGGTTGCATACGAGCAGGATTGTGGTAGTTATATTCGCAGATGTCGTAAGTAGACACAGACACCACCAAAATTGGAGTAGATACTAACATTGTACTTGTAGTTGTGTAGGTGGAAAAAAGATGGATTTTTGACAGCAACTCACCCAACGAACGAATACCACCATGACAGCAACCCTCCATCTTCACCAGCCACATCACAACTCCGACCCCCACCCCAGAAAACATCAGCTCAAAGGTCAAAGACAAGCAAAAGAAAACATCAGTCCAGAGGAGAATCGCTGGAGTATTGGTGTAGGGCGAAGTAGCTTGAATACGCTGCACCTGCGGACCAGACTCATCGTGCAGTTGTGGTGTATGAAAGCAAGCTTTTATACAATACCAGAAACCCCCATCTCTATTTCCCCCCAAAACACACCCTACCGCACTTAAACATATATTCCCCACTCATTCCAAACTATAAAGCCCGGCCTGGCCAGCAATGCTCACACAAACAAGAAAGAAGTAAAAAAAGGCCATAGATGAATGTTGACAAGGTGTCTTCCCAACTCATCTCATCACCCCTCTCCACCATCCAACATTCCAACTTCCCTCCTTCTCCCCCGCCGTAGGAGTCGGGGACTTGGTTGAATGAATGCTAAGCAAAGCAGGGAGGGACTTTCTATTGTATTGTGTCTTGGTTGTAAATAAGCTCTATGGTACTGGAGGAGGGGGTTTTATAGTAGTTATCGATGAGTCGTCATTGAATCCGAGCCGCCTGGAACAAGGTAAATCTCGAAAAGGGAGGCTTGGGAGGGAAATATCCATTATCAAGGGGAGCGCTTGCCCACCCCCAAAAAGTACAAGTATGGCACAAACCGAAGATGAATAACACCAAAAGGCATCAGAGAAAAAATCCCGCCGCTCAATTTCTCAATTCTCATCATCAGTATTACAAAGTGGTGTATAAGATAAATACCTAAGCTATCCTCCTCTCTCCTCCCCTCAATCTCCATCCCTCTCCTCCCCAATTCAATAAAACACGCTCAATACCAATCAGCTGCAGCAAAAGTTCAATTTTTGCCCCATACACAATACACATAAGATACAAGGGTTGTGATTTCCCTCCCCGCGAGGCTGAACTCCATGCCCTACTCCACAATGCCTTCTGAACTCCTCAAAATATATTCCAACAAAAAAAGAACTTCTCCGTCTCGCTTCCTTGCAAAAAGCCATGCCATGCCATTTTGCAAATAGTGTAATTTGTGTTTTGTTTATGCCAACCAACGCTGTTCTGCATCGCATTATCGCGATGATATGATGTGATGTGATGTTTTAGGTAATTTGTGAGCGGTGATTCGATTATCGCTCTCCGCCACGATCCCGTCCTCGTCTTCGGAAGAAATCCATTACTTTCCTCGCAGCTCCACTGCTACCTGCATGATCGGCGTGCGTGGGCCCATACCCATTATTGGCCTCCTGCTCATACGCCTCGGTGAACTTTCTATTATTCTTCTGCAGGACGCCGCGGCCGTTGCCGCCTCGGCTGTTATTCGTCTGTCGGCGATCGCTGTCGTACTCGCTGAAACCAGGAGGATAGGCGCCTACGCCTCGGCGATTCAACACGGCTTCGTTGAGGGAGGATTCGGATTCAGTGGTCAGTGTTGATTCGCCTTGTCGGAAGTTCATCGGGGGGAGGAATTGAGGTGGGGCTCCTGAGCGTGGATCAGAGGTTGGATTCTGTGAGGCATAACGCTGGTGTTGGGATGGGCTGCCGGTAGTCGTGCCACGTCGATCTTGCATTGGGCTGTCTCGGCTGTGATCATAAGATCCGTCAGCAGTGGGGGTTGTACCGCTGATATTCCGAGATCCAGTTGTCTGCGCAGTAACAGGAGGCTCGAGGTAGTTTCCGTGGCTGTCAGGGCGCGAGTCGTATTGATCGGCAGGCGGATCTTTGCCGATCCCAATCGCCTTTAGGGATATAGCGGGAAGGAATGAAAATCTCCTCGGCTTGTCCTGCAGGGTCGTTTGTGATCCAGTGATGCTACCACTTCGCTTCTTGCCAAATCCAAATGAAATCGACCTACGGGAATCCATCGATTGTCTTGGGGTATCGCCTTCCCGCTGAGCAACAGCACCAGTCATGCTCACAGGTGGGTAAGACTTCTTTGGCTTCTCTTGAGGACCCCGTGGCTCTTGATCCGTCGACTCCTTTCGCGAAGACTTGCCTCCAAAGACCGAGTTCGTCCTGCTGAAGAATCCACCAATTGTGTTTGATCTCTTGTGACCCTTTGGTTCGGCGGAAGTAGGCGGTTCTGCATAGCCTGCAACTCGTGCAAATTTAGAGGGCAATTGTGTACTTGGTCGCCCCATTTCCTCGTCATCCTGCATCACCGGCCCCGAAATGTTGTAGTTCTTCTGATTCTTCGGTTGTGACATACGCCCTGTGGCATTGGTTCCTGCGACCGTTGGAGCCACTGGCTGGCTATACGAACCGCGAGTTGGAAGTTGCATGGCTCCTGATCTGCTACCGGTAGATGTCATGGAGCCTCCAGTGTTGGGTCTGGCCATTGAGACGGGGGGACCTGCTAGATGTGACATTTGAGTATTGTCCGAGACAGATCTAGGAGGGCCTCGGCCGGGACGAGCTGGAGGTGGCATACCTTGTTGGCGCTGAGAACTTGACGGTCGTCCGCCCTGACTCGAGTGTTGAGCATTTGGAGGGTCTTGAGGTAGTGGCTTCTCTGTAGAAACGGTCCTCCTAGTGGTTGGCTGCTGTACCTCAATAGGTCCTCCACTGCCAGCACGAGCGCGCGTTCTCGATCCTGATGGAGCAGCGGTAGAAGGTTCGCCACGTTGGGTTTGTGTGCGAGGTGCAACATATTCCACCTGCACAGTTCTCCGCTTGTTGTCCTTGTGTGGTTTCGGGTGGGAATCCGCCGCATCTTGGTCCACATTGCCATGTTTCCTTGCAAGATCGCCCACAGCTGTGGTTGGCTTCTGTGTCTTTGATGGCTCTCTGACTGATGCACTTCTCGCCAATAAAGGTGCTTCTTGTTGCTCCTCGTTATTGATCGTCGTCTTGGCGATATCTGCAGTGGTCGAAGCGCTGCTTGTAATGAATCCCACAACATGAGAGTATTCACTCAACCAGCTATGCCTAGCAACTTCAAATAGGTCTGCGCGTTTTCGGGGATCTGGGACGAGGATTCTGCGAAGTAGGTCTCGAGCATGAGGGGTGATGTATTCGGGAAAGGTGAGAGGAGTCGACACAATATATTTGTAGAGGAGGTTAATATTGTCGCCCTCAGGGTTGGCTGGATCGTCATCGAAGGGTAAATAACCAGCGAGCATTGCGTACTGAAAAAAATTAGCCAACATTTTTGTTAATCATACCGGAACTTACCAGAATAACACCGCAACTCCAAACATCAACCTTGCGGCCAGTGTATAATGACTCGCTGACAACAAGTTCTGGAGCTGCGTAACAAGGACTACCACAGCTGGTCTGCATGAGATCACCTCTCCTCAGCCCATTTGGCAAAACCTTATCAAGTTCCATCTGCTTCACATATTCCCTGCTTGACAGATTGTATTCGACCTCTTCGCCCAGCTCATCTTCCGGGTTGAAAGTATTTGCAAACCCAAAATCGGTGATGATGATGTTGCGGTTGCGGTCCAAGAGTAGATTCTCAAGCTTGAGATCTCGGTGAACAATACCCTTCTTATGTAGATAGCCAACTCCAGACACCAATTGAGCAAATAATCGACGGGCAGCGTTATCCTTGAGGTATCGGTGATTCAGGATGTAATCGAAGAGCTCTCCACCGGATGCGTACTCCAGAATGATGCCAATCTGCCTGTCCGTCTCAATCATCTCATGTAACCGAACGATATTGGGATGTTGTATTTCGCGGAGGATGGCTACTTCACGGTAGATCTTTGCGAGTCTCGTAGGGTTCGTACCAACGCTGTCCCGGCGGATGAGCTTGACCGCCACCTAGGAAATGTTAGCTGGATCAAATAAGTTGAGTGAGAAATGTAACTTGCCTGCACATTGTCCGGCTGCTTCCAACCCATCTTGACTTTCCCAAATTCTCCTTCGCCCAGTGTGCTTCCCAAGAAATAATCACCGAATTTGCTGCTCTTTTCCCGCTTTCCAGATGCCCCATGATCATGTCTACTTCGGCCTCCACTTCTAGGAACTTCATCGGCACCCTCGCTGGATATAACGCCTATCGATCTGGCTCCTCCTTGAGTGGTGGGTGAAGATGGAATAGCTTCAGCCTTGCGCTCTTCTTCCCGCACAAGATCTTCTCCGGGATCGCTGACTTTGATAACATTCAGAACCTGGCTATTTTCTCTTGGGACAGCATCTCTCCGCGGTGTAGAAGACTGTGCAGGTCTCTGTTCACGGCTCCCGCTTGGTCTATGTGGAAGAGCTTCACCAGACGGCTGCTGTCTTCGTCTTGTTGACCGAGCAGCTGCACTGGCGGCAGCTAATGCCTCATCCTGACTTCTATCAGCTCCATTAACCTGTGTATTCCCATTGCTGCGCTGTCTATCCACCCTATCTTGTTGTCCATCACCGGCCGTACCTCGTGGAGAATTCGTAGACTCGTTGTATCCTGTCCGTCTCGATGTTCTTTCGGCGGCAGAGGCTGCTGCATGTGCGGCGTTCCGGTTCGAGGATGTTCGAGGTGAGACAACGGGGGCACGTCCGCTCTGGAGATCTCCAGGTGCCATTGCAGGATACCCTGATGGGGACAGAGTCGTAGGAGACGCTGCTTGAGTCGAGGAATTCTGGCTGCGGGAGGTCATCGGTGCAGCGTTGGCAGACGGTGAATAATATTGTGCTTGTTGTTGTGTGTTATTATTCGAGGTTGCGCCATTGCCGCTGGGCCGTCGATTGGGCCGGCGTGTTGATGACGGGGACGCGTTCTGCGGGTTCTGGGTGTAGTATTGCTGCTCCCGAGACTGCGAAGAACCAGCCGTGTATGGCCTGTTTGAAGACGTTGCTGCCACGGGCGAGTGCGACGAGACTGATGTTGGTTGATGGGGCGCCGCTTGGAGTGCGGCTGAAGACATCTCTCTCTGCGCACAATGCGCACGCACGGGGGGCGGAGCTGTGATGTTTTTTTGAGGTCGCGGCTCTCGTCAGGCAGGTGTTGAATCTGCTGTTTTGGGGATCCGCAGATATCAAGCCCGTTGCTTGCGATTGACAAAGGTCGCCTGGATCACCAATGAGACGCTCCAGCTATCATTGTGCGGTGCAGAAAAGGCTGCTGGCTGCTAGCAGTCGTGGGAGTCGGATCTTGGGAGTTCGTTGCAGCTGCAGTGCGATATCGTCGCGGTGATGATTTCTGCAAGAATTTACGCGGATAACGGGCTATCTCTGATCCCTTCCTCAGGTACGGATAGATAGAGGATCAATTGAAGGAGCGCGACGAGGATGGCGATGGGGGGCGATCGCAGGCCGAGGAAGGTTTGTTGATGGGCGACGTTGGAGGTTGAAGGAAGGAATTATTATTCTTTGGCCAGTCAGGACGGAGAGAGCGAGAGAGAGAGAGTCTGAGTGTGAGCGTGAGAGTGAGATTGAGAATTGGGAGTGGTGGTTGTCTCAGCGTGTTGCCAGCGGAGAAGTTGGCGTTGTTGCTTGGTTCGTCTTGGTGCTGCAATTTCCTTTTCGTTACGAAGCGAGGTTAAGGGGAAGCCCGACGGTGAGGTGAGCACTGAGCAGCGAACAAGAAGACGACGACTCGTAAATATTAACACTTCGGCATTAAATGTTATCAACCTCGCTCTTCAGCCTGGATACAGTTCTTGAGAAGCTGTAACTCTGAGTGTCGAGATACGAATAAAGTTGCAGGATCCGGCCAGTCCAGTCCAGTCCTGTCAAAGGGGAAGCCCCAGGAAGTTCCACGTTGGTTCCGAGTGCCACAGAAGGTTGTTGATATTGATATCCTGCAAGATCAGCACCCACGAATCCCACAGGTCACTTATCACGTCCGAATCCAGATGTCGAAATGTTTATTCTTTGAACAGAAACAACAGCAGCAGTTCAGGAGCAAAGTATCAGAAAACCATCCATTCAATCCCCCTTAAAAGCCGGCTTGGGCATTTAACTCTATATCAAAACTCTACTACACTACTCCTCAACCCAACCCAACCCAGCAGTCAGGACCTTGCTTGCTCACCATCGCGTCGCGCTGCTCTCCTCCAACGACATCCGTGTCCATCTGCGCTTAAACAACAAAGGCATAAACAATGTTTACCCATCGTGCCCTCTGCACTGCATTGACGTGGCTGTCCAGGGGTCACTCCTACCAGGGTCTCCATGAAAAACATCCTCAGAAATGAAGTCATCGTAATCTGCGTTTATTCAAGCAACCGTTGAAAAAATTCTCCTTCCAGACTGAGCACGAACAGAAAACCGTTATACCTTCTTGCATTGACAGCTCGGAAATGATATTTCGTGATCCCCAATCGACAGCCCACTTTCCGTACAGAGGTTCCATCGCCGAACAGGATCCCTCCACTTCCGCTTTTGTCAAAATCTGTTTCTATTTCCGTCTTCAGCCCCCAAATATTTCCAACCTCCAATTCCCATATCGTATTATATGTTACACCGTCCTCTCCTCAACAACAACCCTCTCTCAAACCCCACGAGTCATCCCCCCAAAACGCAAAACATAATTATCTCCGTAGTCCGAGCCGGTCGTCTTTAGTTCAGGCACAAGTGGCGGGTACGTGCAGGCTAGTTATGTTTGAAACCGTTTTTTCTCCAGATTTTCGCGTTTACCTCGGTTTCGGTTTTGCTTTTGCTTTTGCTTTTCCTTTTTCCTTTCTTCTTTTCCCTTGCTCTTTTCCTACAAAGTTCAGGAAAAAAGGGGGGGGATAAGAATGAAGGGGAAGAGAAATGCGGATACATATCTTTAATCAAGATCTTTACTGATACAGCACTGAACTGATAACCAACAACCCGGGTTTAGCAATCTCCAGCCAGCGGAAAAACCACGGCGCGTTTTGGGACAGTGGAGCAGCGCGCTTGATGCGGAATAGCTATTCCAATTTCTACCACTGTAGATGAGATCGCCAAGGCCAAGGCCAAGAAAAAGATTTGAGATTCTGATTCTCGTGAACAGGCACTTTCAAACGGTCTGCAGAACCTTAAATCAATACCGTTGGAGAAGGGGAGAAACGCGCTCTGTAGTCTCCATCCAGCGGCCAAGCAAAAACTCAAATTTCCCATCTCTCCCCCATCATCGTCAAATACACATCTTCAGAATCCCTCTCCTTTTCCACAGAATCAGTGACCTAAATTCCTCAACCCCGAAAATGCCCTCTCGTTACCGAAATGATACCCCATCAACAACTCCATGCGCCGCGCCGCACGGGTAGGGTTCGGGGTTCGCTCGCATCACAGACCACCAAGCATCATTTCATTTCGTTTTGCTCCAAGGACATGGATATGGGTATATCTTAGCTCGGGGACTCCGAAGACCAGGACAAGAATGAGAACAAGACAAGCAAGTGGGAGATGCACGTCAGATTACGCGTTAGCGTTAGGGGGATGTGATCTTATAGACCGGGGTTTTATATCAAGTTTTAAGCAAACAAGGCGGATTATGAATTTGGATGATTCAAATATATGATGATATCTCGATCTACATCTTTATAGAAATGTTATACGCATCGAGCCCGACGGCGAGGGCGGTAAGTAAAAATCCATAAAGCACCAAAATCCCCACCGCCGCTTCCCCCCTTACCTCCAACGTCCTAATCGTCATATTCACCACCCCCGTCCCCAAATTCGCCACCAAAAATATGAACAACCCATTCCTATTATGCGCCTCCAAAACCCTACTCGTAGCCACCTCATACGCCTCTCTCTCCTGCTTCTCCCCCGCCGCCTTATAAACCTGTGGAAAGAAAACCGTTTCAATAACACAAAAAGCGAGGATCTGCGCGCAGTTGAAGGCCGCTATCCAGAGTATATAAGGCAAATTTGCCAGACGGCGGGATACGGAAATCGAGAGCCCGTATTTATAATTCGTCGATACCCAAAACAGCGCACTCCAGATAAGTGACCAAGCTCCTAGTGTAAGTAACAAGCGTTTCCGCTGCTCGTAGCCACTGTTTGAGGAGGGGATCAGACGTCGTGGGATGACGAACGTGCCTGTACTTTGTCCCGCGAGGAAAATAGCCAGGTACCCGAAGAAACTGAATATGCCCTCGCGGTTCTGGCTGAAGAGATCGGTGCGTGGTGCTGTGAGGATAAATGCTTTTAGGGATGTGTATTCGAGCGCGACTTGGTATGCTGCGCCCAGAAGCACGGCGAGGCCGGCGAACGAGGGGATGTATTTGAATGCAGTCTGGAATAATGCTAGAAACGGCGGCAGGAATCCCAGTGTGAAGAAGAAATTCCAATGCACGCCGTATTCAGACACATGTTCCGCGTAATCTAGGCCCTTGACACTGTATAGCCGTATGAACCCCAACACTAGCAGCGGCAGAGAATGCCGTATCGATTTATACAGCCTGGTACCTAGCCCTGTTGCTTTCCCCGCGATTTGTTCTTTGAGGATTGGACGGGCGGCTACGACGCCTGCGGAGAAGACGAAGGAGCCCACGCCTAGGTCCATGAGTGATGTGCCCCAGTTCTCAACCTTTGCGAAGCGGCGGGGGAAGATGCGGAAGTCGACTGCGAGGATGCCCAAGCAAGTTACCACCAGCATTGCGCCGCGGTATATCGTCAGGAAGGGCTTCTTTGGCAGCGGGTTCTCTTGTTCGGCTTCTTTTTGTTTGTGAGGGACTTTGGGTTTTTTAGAGGGCGCATGGTGTGGCAGGGCGTAGATTATGGCGATGGGTGCGAGGAGGAGAGCGCTGAGGAGGAGCGGGGTTGAGGAGTAGAGGGTTATGGCGAGGAGGATGCCGCAGACGTTGAGGAGGAAATCGATGGCGAAGGAGAAGGGGGTGTAGGGCTTGAAGAAGGATTGCCGGGCTTGAAGGGCGGACCAGAGAATTAATGCTGCCTTTCTAGAGTTAGAATATATTGGAATTGGCTGGGGGAAAAGACTTACTGGAGCAACGGCGGTCACATAATTGATTTCTCCAATGTCCCCGCCAGTGAGGTTGGACACAAAGTCTTCCTTTAGAGCCTTGTAGCTCGCGGCAATTGCTTGCTCTCTTGCCTTCGACATTGCAGTAATTGTGGTGGATGGTTCCTCATACCCGTCCCCCTCGGTGTTGAAGTAGTCAAATTTGAAGATGCCAGAAGTCGCGTTAAAGCCAAAACCGTCGCGTGTCCGGATCCAAGCGAGACCAAGGGTCTTCGTTCCAACATCCTGCTGCTGTACCCCCCTTTCAACATCTCGACTTCGCCGCCGCTGAAGCCTGTCATCTTGACAGATCACTCGAGATGCGTTGTTCGAAATCTGTTTCTGAGACGTTGTCCTTTTTGGAATATTTACATGTGATGCGAACAGGTTTGGATCAAGGAATCCATTTCCCAAGGTTTGAGTCTCAGCCATTGGGGACTTGAGGAATGTCCTTTAACAAAGACTGTGTCTTGGTGGCGTTTCGAATCATAAGATTTCAACGGGTGGCTGGAAGTAGGCTGCCGTCGAGTGGTTGTACAAAGTCTCTCAACAAACCATCTTGAAGAAAAAGGGTCAAGCAAACCACATCTCCTCCCAAAACATCGCTGCCTGGAAGTGCCTCCATTATAAGCTGCTTGCGGTATTGAAGACGCATATTTTTCAATTGTGGCGCTTCAGCTTCTCGGGTGATGATCTTCAACGACAACATTCAAGTCGTGACTCAGAGCCCATCTGATCCAAGGAGTATTCGTTGCAGACCCAACCATGTTGCGGGAAGAGTGCGACTTTTGCCAACGCTGAAAGCAGTCTCTTTGTCGGCAGCAAACATGTTGGGGCATATGTAAGGATCGTGTCAAACATTCTGACGGCTATCACTTTTCTTTGTGTTGACGGTCGAAATTTCAAGCCTCAATCGCAGCTTCTCACCTCGAGGAATGCACGTCTCAAACCCTCTTTCCCTTCTTAAGTATCAAGGCGAAGCTCTCTTGCCTGCCTCGCAACGCGCATGTCTGTCTGCAAAGCACTCATTTTTGTTATCAGAGTTGCCAGAGTCTATTTTCGAGTTTACAAGCTTCCTCCTCTTGAAAGCGGCCAGGCACGTATCGGACCTGGGAGACAAGTTGCATGAAGACGGCAATCGATTCGTCACAATTCCTGAGTCTAGAGCTTTCCGCCGGATTTCTCGACTTGAGTTACTACCACTTGGCCGCTCAGCAGACGAATGCCTAAGACTTCGCAAGGCTCTCTGGCTGGCTCTAGCTACACATCATACCGCCCTCAGTTGACGAACTTCCGTCAGCTTTCCATGGGAAAGACTGAATTGTTACACAAACTACACAATTGAGCCAGAATCGTTCCCGAGATCTAACGCCATCATGAGCGAAACTTCGACCAACTCCAGAATGTGTCATACCGACCTCCATCCATTAGCTACTAGCATTGTTTCTCGGAATTTAGGCAAACGTCGTGCCTCGAGTCAATCCTCATTTTCATCGTCAAGTTCTACAGCCGCTCTCCCGAGTCCAAGTATTGTAGCAGCACGTGCGTACTACCTCGAAAACGAAACACCAATCGGACCAAAGTTAAATGCACAGCAGCGGCGTAGAAGCTTGTTCGAAGCACAGCAATTCCCAAGGCGGCATTCTGCTGTGGCTATTGAAGGAGACCTTGCGGCGCAGCTGGAATGCTTCTCGTTTTCCCCAGAGAGCAAGCTGCAGACTGTACCCGAAACGCCGGACTCTGTGCCTGAAATCAAAGTCGAGCAGTCGCCTGATGTCAACATGGCGGGCAACTATACCAGACAAAATGACTTGGTCAAAATCGGGAAGATCGCCTCACGCCGAAAATCGGATGATTTGCTTGTTGCTGCATCAGACGTGCCATTCCTATACATCCATGATCGGTTAAGAGATTGGGGCGGTGTCTATCTCGGAAACACTGCGACCGCAGACGCATTTGTCAATGCCGTGAGCCTTCGCCGGCCTAGTCTAGCTCTTGTCAAGGAAGATGCCGTCGAATTGCTCCCTGGGTCTTCGAACTTGATCACGATTCGTGCAAGAGTGGTCCCAAAGGCGAAGGAGCGAAAGGCCTTCTTAATACAGAGACAATTTGATATCGAAGATCTTAGGGCCGGCATCCCGAGATCTAGAAACAGATCGGAAGGTGCCAGTCCTCCTCGACTCCGACGTTCAAGTAGACAACGTCGATCATCGGCCCAGCCGCTGTCAAGCGACAGACGGGGAAGCACAGAGAGTCGCCGCGGAGACAGCCTTAGCCATCTTAGGAAAGGAGCAGCTCCTGTTCGTAAGTACATTAGTTTAGCCAGTTATCCGAACCTTGCTAATGGCTTTCTTGGCAGATATCGAATATGCACTTCACTATTTACCGGTACTCGGAGCCTTGATGCTATCAGGACACGTTAGAAAAGGTGACTCGATCGACCTACCACTCCCTAGACCCGAGGCATGGACGGATGTCATCTCGTATATCTACACCGGAAAAGGAGAAATAACACCAGCGATGGGGGAGGATATTTTGTTTCTAGCCGGCAATGCTGATTGAGGCGCTCTGCATGTCACGAGTCAGGCTATAGTAGAAGGGTGACTCTGGAGACTTTAATCTGCACAGACTAGGTGTCAAAAGTTGACGCGCATATGGATACCGGCATCAAAAAACATGGATTTAGAGTTGGAGATTTCGATTGTCCATTTTGGTACTTTTGCATTCCGGCAGTGTTGAAAGCAGCGACCGAGCGCCACTGTTTCACAAGAGGCATTGTGGATAACGTCGACAATGCTTCAAGACGACTGCAGCGGAGCAGCTGCACATTGAAAATTTCAAAACTTTCAAGTTTCAACAAAAGTGACATCGAGTTGCCCCTCTGGTTCAAGTGAGATCCACATGAGCAAGACGTCGATCCCGATCCTGAAATCAAGAAATGCATTAGTATCTGAGCTGAGCTACACAACATCGATGTGCGATGACGAGCAGATGGTTGGTAACTAGATTCCTCTTCAAGTTCCATGTGTACGGATGCAGGCGGCCTAGCCATCACATCATGTTACGGCATCCAGATCAAGATCTGGCCCAACCAAGCACGACAGACAACCTCGCCTGGCTCGCGCAGCAGCCAGCTGCACCCAAGACAGCTTTTGTCATGGCTTATGCACCTCCCACTATTGATGCCCGGTCCAATGTACTGCTGGCGCAACTGCAACTAGGACCAGGATACATTACTTGCTATTCAGAATAAAAATTCCGTCGGAGGCTTTAAGTTCTGACATTTAATTTAATTTCCTTCATGTTTCGAGCATCAACGCGTTTGCCATTTCTGCAGGGTCCCTCCAGTTTGACGGTGTTGCAGAGTAAGCTTCCTTAAGTCTGGTTTTGATCCCTGCTGCCCCTCATTCGGGTGGGGTAAGCTCCCTCCACACTGTCTCAGAACACGAATTACACGGCTGGATTCCTTTTCCCCTTTCCCTCTCCTTTCTTTTTTTCTTCAACGGTCAGTCGGCTGCACGCTCATACGAGCCCTGCATATATTTCCCTCCACAATTCCAAACCCCTCCCGCAAACCCGGCCGTCACAAAAAGTAAATAACATTTAAAAACTCCATCTGTTGCTCTACAGTACGTTCTTGCTAGCTCGTACATGTACGGACGGCCTAGAAGGGAATGGAACCGTGGGATGGACAAAGTCAAAAAGAGTGAGTGCGGTTGGTAAGTGGGGGGTCACCATAGCCAAGTAGTGTGGCTCCCTCGTACCCTGCCTTCAAGGGTAGGTAGTGAGGTAAGTAACCCCGCAGTCGCCAACGGCGCCAAGGGGGATTTGAGCACACACATTTCGCGATTGCGCACGGTCTGGCGATCGAGTCGATTCAGAAAAGAAAATGTCTGTGTGTTCTGCCTTGCTTTTGCATGAAGCTACTCTAATATATCCGCGTTTCATAAAATGCTAACGAGCAGAACTTGGCCACATAAGTTAGTTAGTTCTCGATGAGACGGCGAGAAATGGCGAGAGAGCACGCTCGATGACGATGCAGAGGCGTCTGTTTCTGCTATTGCGTACTGCCTGGCTCTAGAGACCGCATATGCAGGTCCCTCCGATCAAGCTCCGTGCATAAATGGGGCAATGCACGCTTGCGTGTGCTGTGGCTTTGTCACTTTCCTGATTTTTTTTTTTTTTCTTTTTGCGGCAAACTCAGCACAACGGGAAAATGTGCCGTGGTTTTACTTAATGAAAAAGAGAATGGCGTCCCGAATTATTGGGAATCCTGTATGGGGTTCTGAAGAAGGAAGGCTGGGCGTTGACGGATAGGGAAATTGGACTCTTGAGGGATCTCGGCGAGTGTGCGGAGTGAGTACTAGATGCGCACCCTTGAATTATCAGCTGCTTTTACCTTCCCAGCCGCCGCAATAACTGATCGCTTTTTGCTGCCATCATGATCCAATTAATTCAAAATATATTTTCAAACCCCAGAAATTCAAATTGAAATTTCTTCTTCAGCTTATTATTACGGGGCCTTATGTAGTAAGGGGAAAGGCAAAGGCAAAGCAAAATATTTCTTTTTCGGGCTTCCGAGCTGGCTGAGAAACGGGGCCGGGGCCGGGGCCGTTGGTTGTACGACGTGAGGTCGGTTTAGCCGGACCGCGAACCTCGTTCAGGCTATGGCCAAATGTGGAGAAGGAGAACGAGAGAAAGAGAGGAAAATAAGAGGTATCATATTCACATGTTTTCTACTTTTCTAAAAACAAAACGAGAATCTTGTTGTCTCTTGCGTTTTTATATTGAGGTGTGTGGATACATAGTTGAGGGTGTGATGAGGGGCACGTGTGTGGAGGTGAGATTTGTACTGTGTACAATGAGATGGGCTGGATATCGCGGATTTCCGAGGGAAAGATAGAGGTTGAGTAGCATTCCCTGCACGCAATGCATGCTGCATGCATGGCATGCATTAGTGGGATGTGGAGGGTGCAGGGATGAGGGCTGATAGGGACATGGGTGTTTAAATATTTATTTTTTGAGAGTCCGTGAGGGGTGGAATTTTTGGAGTTGTTTGAGATGAAGAGGATGTTTCGTGATGGTGGGGCGTATGGCATGATGCTTTAGGATGAAAGAGTTGTTTCGGAAGTGGGTGGTGAGGCTCTGGAAAGCTGGGAAGGGGGTCGGATGGGGTGAGAGTGGGATGAACTAACTTGAAAGAAAGGCGCTTTTGGGTCATGATTTTGTGTCTGTTCAAATTAGGTTCTCATCTATTGATGATGTTCTATCCAGTTTCTCTCATCTATGAAGGCACGCAACAGGATAGGAGCGCTCCGTGGCCTCAATCGCCATTTTGGTATCGAGAAAAGAGAGAGATGAGAGAAGAGAACTTTTTCAATGTGTGTTTTTGACGTCGCTTTCACTCGCGAGGTCCATCCTTCAATGTAACAAGAGATTTTAAAATCGAGGTCTGCCACCCATGAACATGATAAGTTTGAAAGAAGAAGAAGACAAATTTTGTTGCTCCGGAGAAAGAAACCAAGAAAACATCGTTTTGTGCTGCTAGTACCGTGGGTCCCTCTGTTCTCGTTTCCCGCGAAAGAAAATACAAAATCGGAATGAAGCAAACTCCTGAAAATGCATGATAACACAGTCAAAAGTTGCCCGCTCATTATCTGATAATAATAAGAGCAGACAGTTCGCTTCGCCCCTGAGCCCAAGCTATGCCGCCAGCAATAGAATAAGCACCCGGCATAGCATGAAAGTGTGTAGCAACGCGCCGTCGCTAAAGGGCCCCAAAGGTCGTTCGTTCATGAAGTCGTAAAATCATCGGCGCCGAAGAATGGAATTTGAAATATGCTAACAACCACGATAGAAGATCCCACTGGAGTTATGCTGCACTAGCGTCCATGGGCCTCTACCGTTCTCGAACTAATATTCGAATCATTATGGGAATCGTCGTTTGAATCGTTGGCATCGTAAGAATTATCTGTAGCAGAGTCTAAGTTGCTCTCGGATCCGCCATCGTCGTTGTCCACTCCCTTTTCGGAGGGATCGTGCTTTTCGGAGGTGTAGGATTTGTCGTCGTTGTAGCGGATCAGCCCAGGGTGATTGCCCGGTGGCAGAGTGATGCTTTCACTTCGGCGAGCTCGGGGACTCATACGGTGGTTGTCATTGGTATCACCGTCCGCTCGGCTACCCCAGGAGGTCTGGACAGATGTGAGCAAGGGTCAACTAAGAAGAGAAAGGGGGCACGCGACTCACATGTCTTAGTGTACACAGAGCGTAGAGTTTAATGAATCCGTGGAAATATCCAAAAAGGATAGAGACTGGGAGGAAGATGAGGTCCGAAGGTTCTCGCACAAAGAGGCCGATCAATTTGACGAATTTGGAGATGAACATCCAGATGAGTTGAGCAAGGATAGCGTAGAATTGGAGGTCCGGTGACCAGTTCTCTGTAGCCTTGAGCGTCAAGAGGATGATGAGCGGGTCAAAGGCAAACGATAGCGAGGTAAATGTAGCAATATGCAAAGCGTAGGTTGACCAAGGTTGTTGTCTACTGGATATTAGCGTGTTGAGAGGTAACTAGCCAGGATACTTACTTCCAAACATGTTTCTCGGTTATAAGACTGGTGTAGTTGCTTCTCCAGTTGCTACGGGCCCAGCGGGAACATTGATATAGGAACTTGATGTTATTTTCGAGGGTGGTCTCAATCTCACATTCCCTGTTGTACTGGATCCAGGTTTTCCATTGGTTGGAGACAAGCCACCGAGTGACAAAGTTGTCATCGTCAGCATTTAGCTGGAACTTGCCCCACCGTTCTGTCTTGAAGCCATGAAGGAATAGTGGGCTCTGAAGGATTTCGGAGCGGAAGGCACAGGTGCGTCCAGACATACAAGAGGTGCCACCATCAATGCCGTGTGTGGCCGATATCTCAAAGTTCCTCCGTTCAATGTAAGCAGCGCCAAGCCAGTTGAAGATGAGTTCCATGGGATGGCCAGACCGGACCCGCTTGACTCGTTGACAAGGGCCAACTCCGCCAATCTTGGCATCCTCAAAAGGAGCAAGCAGCCAAGGGAGGATCGTACGGGGCCACGTGACGTCGTCGTCTGCCATGATGATCAAGCTGGTCGTGACCTTGGGGATAGCCTCGCATACTTGAAGGCGCTTGTTAGCAATGGGAACATCGAACACCCGGACATTCGAAACCTCCAAAGATTTGACGAACGTCAGAAGTCTCTGATATTTATCCGAGGTTGTGACCATCAGAAGCTCGTAGGGCTCGCAGGACAGAATGCTCTGCAGTGACTCCCGCAATTCCTCAAAGTTGTTGTGGATGGTTGGGATGATGACAGTGACATCTTTGGATGTGTAGGAAGGATTCGGAGGTATTAGTACCGTTCGGTATACCCAGTGGCTGATGGTGTTGACAATGAAGCGGAAGTAGCGATGAAGCCTGCGAGGGGTGAGGGTTAGCCTGAGACTTTTCGGTGGTAGCACATTCTATTCTGATAGTTCCTAAGGAAAACCTTCTACTCGAGGAGGCAGATTTGCTTGATCGAGTGGTCAAAGGAAGACTTACCATAAAATTACCCACGTCCATTGCCAAACGTCAAGGAGTTGCAGGAAAGACATGTCGGCTCGAGATTAAAGGGAACGACCACCAAGGAACTAGGACGGTCAAAATTCCAGGCTCAAACTCCCACTTCTCCCCTTCCTACAGTCAAGTGTCTCGAAGGGTTGACGATGGATAGGCTGAATTGCCACAGTGGGGTGTCTTCGAGGGGGAAAAGCTCAACGGTCATGTGTTGTGATCGCCAGAAGATCCGTACCCAGAGAGAATGCTTGAATTTATACTCTTCTGGTGATTCAAAGTTGTGATTCACAGCGTTGCAACGCAGTGGATGATAGCTGAATGGAGTTCTGAAAGGTATGCAAGCCGAATCATGTGATTGGCGGGGACTTCGATACTATATGGAGAATCGTGGGGGGCGAGAGGCTCTGAGTGCTGAATGGCTTCTTTTCGTTTTGGGGATGTTGGTTTCCGGGAGATGTGCGTTGAAATGCAATGCAAATTGGGGGTAAAGCCAAGCCAATTTGGTGGTGCTGCGCTGTTGGCTGTGGTGGGAAGGAAGCGTTATTCGTCGAGTCAAGATGCCGGCCACTGCTCTGTTGGATGGAAGTTTCTGCAGAGATATCCGAATGGGGCGAAGTTGGGGAGGAAGAGCGTCTTCACTGGATCCAGCCGTGAAAAATGTGTTTTTGAGAAATCCTCGAAAAATGCAATTGCAACGCGCTGCTCCTGCTCTGTTCTGGTTTTGGGCCGTAAAATGCTGATGCTGATTCTGAGATGCAGACGCGGAAGGGGCAAGACAACAACAACTGATGATATTGACGATGCCGTGGACAATCAGACTGATAATGATATAATAATATTAAACAACGAAGGACTGAGATAAAAGATCACCAAAAGACCGTCATCCCTATGTGCTCGTGTTTCAATTGATAAATATACAGTACCAGCGGTGCCGTCATGTACACCTAGCACGAGTGTCGCCGAGATGTCATGGTGGAAGCAGCATCGCCAATGGGTCCGTCGAAGACTATATAGTTCAGCCACGACGCAGACGCAGCAATCGCAGACGCAGCCTGGGACTGGGACGGCACCAGGACCAGCAGTCGAGCAGCAGCAGTAGCATCTAAGCAGCGGACGCGAACCCGATCTGTCATATTTTTTTTTGGCACAAAGTAGAGTAGTCGGACGTTAGTAGAAGGATAGTTCAGGGATCGAGATGGGGAGTGGATCAACTTGGAGACAACAGGCGCTGGGCTGGGGGAGAAAAGCGCGCGAGCAGAGAGATGAAGTCAGTTGTTGAAATACGCTTGCCGGCGCCACTTTTTCCGGGTTAAGGAACAGAAACATCCAAGGCAACATGGGGCCGGCATGGGGAGCTGCTGGGAGGGTGAAGGCCGCGAGAGAAGGCGAGAGGCCGGGCGGTACTGCGGCAGAGGAGGTAGAGAGCAGCTGCCAGCCTCCCCAGAAAAGACTCGAGAAAGCCTCTGAACAGAGCTGCAGCTTCCTACCCCCTCTGCAATAGCAGCACCTCCACAGGACAGCCTGAATAGGCTCGACGGGAAAGTCATGAAAACCATGCCTTGGGGCCCTGGTCCTCTGCGCCATTGCGGGTGCCTTCGAGGGAAGGGTGTTTAACGAGATGGTCAATCGGGCGCTGCACAGGGACGCATTTGTACGTCTTAGGGACGCCTTTTCCAACATAGTCCGGAACTTCAAGCCTTCTGCAGCGACGAGTGATGGACCAGAAGGGCGAGGCGCTTCGGTTGTTGGAGTGCGTTCTGCAGCGCTACACACCAGCCTGCAAGCCCTGCAAGCCCGCCTTTAGTCCACGATGCCATGCAGCTGCCAAATAAGAGGCCGAGCTAGGATCGCAGCGAGGGGCCTTGTTCGAGCCAGGGGAGGGGCATGGGCAATGTGTCGAACTCCTACGAGGACTATTATTTTGACTACTTGACTTGCCAGGATTGGAATGAGGGGCAGACTGGCAGTCGCCGAGAAATGGCGATGGCGCTTGACTTACTCGGATTCAAATGGATGACTGGTTTGCACTGTTTGTAGAGTCTGACTTCTGTCTTACTTCTCTACAAGTTCCGTAGAGAACTACTCTACTACTGGACTACTGTACTCCTAATCCTGGAATGGTGGAATGGAACTTCGGCAGTAGCTCTAGGAAAATTTGTCAAGCACGAGCTCTACTCTCCCCAGGATTTCACGGTGCAACTCGTCCTACATGAGAAAGTTGAGCTATTATTTTCGCCTCATGGATCGCCGGGGGCTACTGCGCTGTACGGCTGCCGCTGCTTCAGCATATCTCCTGTACCTCCGTACATTACATGTCCTTTGCGGTACATCTACATGCTCATTCCGGCCTTCTCCACAAGGTTTCCAGCAGCAAGGTGACGCGATGTACTGCAGCCGCCATGCAACCTATTGTAACTTGATATGCGAGGTACTCCGAGTACAAGCCGGGCTCTGGCTTGTCGGAGGCGCTCTCCAGGGCTTCTCGTGGAGACTTGCCTAGGTGCGCTTCCCACACTCTAACTAGTAGTCCAGTCCCGCAAGTCATGATGTTTCATTCGAAATGTCGGGCGGGAGCCCCAGTATTAATCAAAAAAGAGTAATAGTAATAATAACAATACTCCTCGTTCTCGTTCTCCACAGGAAAACAATAATTTTAGAACCAAGCCGTGTTCACGCTTTTGCCGCCGCCTGCGAAACTCTATTGTCCGCGTGGACTAGGCCGATAGGAGCTGGTCATGACTACACTGAATGAGGGGCTTTTCACGATCCAACGACTGGGCGGGGTTGCTCCTTCTGACTAGAAGTGGGCGAAGCGCGAGACCACGACGACCACTACGCTTCCAAATAATAATTGGAAGATTCTCCACAGTCAGGAAGGTACCATTAACAATTGCAGGACCGGGAAAAAAAACTTCGACTTCGGGCTTTCTGTGGCTCAAACGCGCCGAAAATTACCAGGTCCCATTCTCCATTCTAGAACCCGAGAGGGTCCATTACCGATTACAGGCAGGACCGTTACTCGTGGCTCCTGGTCCGAGTAGCAGCAAGTAGGTAGCAGTCGTGGAAGCTGCGCTGCACTGCGAGAGTTGGGATCTTTTGGTTATGGATTAGGCGGGATCAACCGTCTCATCATTTGGGCGCGTCGGGTCCAGCATGGACTTTGTTCCCCTCGAATCTTGGTACGGATGCACGAGCTCTCTTCCCCTTATTAAATGCGCCTGGGGGCATGCTTTAAACCATGTATCAGGTACATGAGCTACCATCGAAACACCATTTGCATGTACGGTACGTCCGGTTGGATCCTACCTGGGACTTAAGATACGTCGAGCAAATGCAAATAATCGAACCCTGAAAAAATAATTCCACCGCCACCAACACCGAAACCCACCTGCCAGCTCGCAACTGGCAGCGGGAATAATAGAGTTTACGAGGAACGGAAGGAGAAGGGAAAGGACACTTTGCGGAGCGCGCTTATCTTGAGAAAATTGGTCCGCTCCCCGAGAGCCCCTCCTTCCCACTCCGATGATGGATGGGCGTAGCTTCTTCTTTCTAGGAAAGTAGGTACCTGGTACTTGTCCCTGTCCGTGGGAAAGAATGCAGACGCGGCTCGCTATAACATTTTGCAGCGTCTCGCGGAGCTCTTCGATGTAGTTATGATCGCTGGTGCGCTTCATCCATCAAACGTCAGCAGGCTATTCCTGCAGGGCGGCGAGTAATGCATGCACAGTAGCATGACCTTCCCAAGGTGGAGCAACAGCTATCTGGCGTGTGGAGGGAGGTACCTATAATTTTTTGAGTGGAAAAAGAACCTCACCAATCTCAAATCACATGTCACCTCTCATGATGATGAGGCTAGAACTTGCACTTGCAAAACTTCTGTGCGTCTGGTGTCATGATAAGTCGTGCATTAGAAGCATAATGTACCAATGTACCCATGTACCTTTTCGAGAAAGTGTTCACATAAGTGTCTTCCTAGACGAAGAACGGGACGCGATGAGGCCATCTTAGAAAATAGCCTCAAGGTAGATCGGCGTTATAGTAGCTTATCGAATGTACTAGGAACGCCCCTTCGGCAGCATCGATAATGGCACGGATGCACGGTTGTATGCAAGTGATCGATTCCGTAAATATCGCGAGGAGCGATACTTACTGGGAAAGGCTCTCCAGTGATTTCCATGAAAAATGGGGTCACCAACATGATTGTCAGTCAGCACAGTCATTTGTGGTTTTTTGTAGCGTTGTTTCCCAGTTTTTTGTAGATGAGGTGCGGAGTAGATCTGAGCATAATGATGAGCTTATCTCATGTACCTATGTACCTTTTCATCACTTTCTCCGAGATGGCAGGTAAATGATAACTGGATGAAAATCGAGATATCGATTCGAGTTCGATTCGACTTCGACCCCCTGCTAGTTCCCGAGGCTTGGGTTACGTCGTATCGGCTTGAAACAACACGTATTGGAAACATGGAGGGGTTCCCCGAGTCAGACATCGGGCTCCAAAGTGATGTGGGAGGGGAATATTTCTTATTCGTCATCCGCGAAGAAGTCTTTTATTCCTTTATTATTATTTTATATTTATATTTATTTACTTTGCTGCTATGCTACCCCAATCTCTAGTACCAGAAAGCAAAATGGACGGGACGGGTAAGCTCCCCTCGACAGGCTGAAGGAAGGAGTAAAAAGAATTCCCAAGGAATAATAACGAGTGCCGGGTATACATTTCTCCATTCCTCAGCCAGGAGGGTCAAACGGCTTTCAGGCAAAGCACCGAGAGTAGGGGTTTCGAAGGATGAGCCGGTTTCAAAGAGGAAAAAGTGAAGAAAGGATCTTCTGTGGAGATCGTGGGACTTTTGCAGGTATTTCCATTTCTGGGGCCATCATCTGCATCGTGAAGTCGAAGGTGCTCTAACCCGAGCGGAGACGCACTCCTGAAGCAATATGGAGTGGATCAGCAAGAGAGTATGACCTCTACTTTGTTGGTACTTTGTTGGTGCTGTAGTGCGGCAGATAGAACTGGTGGAAGAAAAATTTCAAATAGACCGAGGAGTACATGCCTTGCGGAGCTACTCCGTACCAATGACGACGTACTGGCGGGCAATGGCAATTGCAATGGCAGTAGCAGCGGTATATATGAAACCCATATTGAAGTACTTTATTGACGTACACGATAATCGTGAGCCAGCGTGGAGGAGGACACGCCGCCGCATGCTGATCTTTTGAGGTTCGATACCCGTATAATACCCACCACGATCTCGTTCGGATGGTGCCCCCATTCCCCCATACCAGGAGTCATGACATTGACCAGTGACCAATGCAGAGGGCCTCTGACGGCCTCGTCCCTTGTAAAAGCTTAGATGTTTTAACCATATCATATCGTGCTGGCACGCCCCTTCTGTTCCTCTCCTCTAAAAGCCAAAAACCGCGCATCCCCACCCATACTTGCTATACCTTAACTTGCACACCTGAACTCTCAGTAGTGACTCCCAAACGATATCTCCTGCGAGCCGGATCACAGGACCACTGGATCACTGGATCTGCTATTAAGATGGGATTTCCTATCTCAGCCCGGGCATTCCGGCTTCGCCAACACAGTAACAACGATCTAGACGAGAGATGAGGGGTCGGATAGCTCGGCGGAACTTGGGGAAATGGTCAGTCAGCCATTCAGCAAGCCGCGATAGGGGGATTTGGAAGGATAGTGAGAGAAGCGAGGCCTGGTCCTGCGCCGCCCCCGGTATGCTGAGGCTGATTGTTGTTGCTGGGCTAGAGAGTCGCCTGGGCCACAGCACAGCAGCGCAGCGCAACGCAACACTACGCTGGGCTGCGTACGGAAACCACGCAATCCTCACCTGAGTGCGAATCCTTCTGTATTCTCATCCCATCCCCATTCCATCCCGTCTTACCACCTTTCTCCTCCTCAATCCGCATCGCATCCACCATCAGCACTAGGACCAGCACTTACATTGTTGTCCTCATCGTCGCCGCAGCGGTCGTCGACGTTGATGCTGGGCTATTGATATCATCACGTACTGTCGTGGCTTGCCCAACTAAACCCGGCCCTTTTCACGTCCAAACCCCTCGTGCGGCGCAGTGATGCGAAGTATATAAGTAGCGGTGACCTACCACGGGGTTCGCAGCGAGGCTCTTGCATCGTGGAACCATGTCCAGCTACCATGGGCAAACATCAAACAAGTCGAGGACCAAGGTCAAGCCCATCCTGCGCAAGCTGACGCAGAGCGAGAAGAATTCCCTGGATCTTGACCGGCCAGCTGCAGAGCAAGATGGTTATGGCAATGGAGTTCTGGAGTACGAGTACGGCTATGGACCCGCGGCGTCCCGGTCCTCTCACGATATCGTCTTCAGCCAGACTGGCAGACGCGGATATCACAACCGTTCCACCAGCGGCACCTCGCAATTCTCCACTGCGACAACAACCAGCGGGCATCGCGCGGGGTCGTTTGTCCACCCTTTCCAGCAGACGCCCCGTCCATATACACCTCCCATCGCCGCCTCCTACCAGAATTCAATGCGCGAGAGTGAACCCTCCAACACGCACAGCCCGGCATTGACTGAGGATGACGATTCCCGCCATCATTCTATCCGTCCGCCTACCACCCGCACCGGATCGTTGACTGGACCCGCGTCCCCAACTACTGCTGCGCTCCCCACGTTGCGAATCCAGACCAAACCATCGACGTCACGACTCGCTCTCGCTACCTCCAACACCAGTCTGCAGAGCCCAGATATTGTGTCCCCTGTCGACACCATGTCGCCCTCATCTCTGCGGCCCTCCATGGACCACGGTTTCCGCATCCGCAGCAGAAGCGACGTGAACACGCGCTCGACGACGATACAGGAAGAGCGCCGAAAATTCGAGGCGAGAGAGCAAGCAAAAGAGGAGAAGGCGGCCAGAGAGGAAATTCGACAGCGGGAGAAACGGGATCAGAGAGAGGCGAAGGCCCTGGAGCGCAGTCATAGACGGTCGTCAGCGAGTGAGAGGACGAGGGCAAAAAGGAGCAAATCTGATCTGTCGAGAAACGAGAAGGGGGACGGCGTCTTCGCGACAGATTACAACAGTGTGTCGGGGCAGAATCTGCCGTACTTTGATGCTAGCAGTGGAGTGCCGCCGCCTAGAGGACACAAGAAGGAGAGTCCAAAGCGGAAAACGCATAGTGCGTGGACGAAGTTTATGATGTGGTTACGGACACGCTTTTTGAGGATGAGCAAGAAGTGAGGGGAATGGTGAATTGTCTGGATTCCCCTCCAGAGCTCATTTCTCCTCTATTCAAAGTACAAAACAACAAACGGCGTACATCGCAACGTCAATACCTGCCTTCGAAATCCCACCATTCCAAGCAACCCCATTCGAAAACCCCCCTACATTCTCCTACGATACCCATTTTCACATACACACAATCAATTTCACGATTACATACGAACACACACTTTGGAACACAAATTCACATTCGGCGCATATAGCATGGGGTTTGGATTTGGATATGGCTTCCGATCTCGAACCTCTGGGAGGCACACAGATCCTGCATTTACAGCGAGGCGTTTTTCACGGTACCCCACGCGGGGTTGGTTTGAGCTTTTTTGCTTTGCCGTGCGGATTTTACATTTTCTCTGGGGATGGTGCATTTGGGGGGTTTATGTTAGAAGAGACGGCGGAGTGGCTTTGTACTCTTCTAGATATATGGATGCGGATTTTTGAATGCATATACCAGTACTCTTACTTGCTTATTTTGTGTCTGCTTGTGATGTGAGGGGTAGTTCTCCACTTGCCAAGAAATATCTTCTCCACCGCCGATATCCATCATTTTTCTGATAAAATAGCTTCCCCAGATCGACGTTACGCGTGCCCGTACGTAAATCCACCGATGGAAGGGATGAGCGACTTTCCCACTAAAGATTAGCCTTCCACGAGGGAATCTTACGCCATCTCTTACCTTTACGTTTAGAAACGTATTTTAATTTGCATTAGCAAACCTAGCTAAAGCAACATCACGGTTCATTCTTTTCCTAGCTTTCCGTTCCATATTTGGAGCAATACTCATAGCTCGTGTGATTTCTCCATCTCCATGTGGCGACCCCTCGGGATCGGGAACACCTGCGTTTTTCTGTCGGAGAGGAATTTGGAACTCTTCTTGGGCTTTAGTTTGAAAGGAGATTGCGTGCCTTTTACGTAGGTGGGTGCGGGAAGGATGGAGGGAAATGGCCGTGGGGTTTTACGTGAATGGGTCGTGATGAAGTTTTCGCCGTGTTCGGTCTTGCAACGTCCTCAGATATCTATATATAGAATTCGTTGTATCTCTCCTGGGTTTTCAGATCTCGGGGAGCTTTCTGGTGTGTTGCACGTATTACAGTGACCATCATGTTATGTAGCTGCTGTTTCGGTGCGTTCGAACATTGGGATTCCTCCTTGTTGCTATTAGGCTTACTAAATGGATGCTATAATTGAATGAGGACCAAAGCTGTCAATGCTTCGCTTGCTGTTGCTTTCTTCTAGTGCTCGTCTGTGGTACTTGGAAGTCCAGGGGCTCTGGGATCATCTGGATTTCGTCACACAAGAGGGGGTTTCTGATGCTTAAGTTTTCCCCTCCCCTCATTAGCCGTCAGAATTTGCTGACCTGTAGGGTTAAAAAAATCTCGGATTATGTGGATAGTCTTACATCGAAAGTCTGCTGGGCTACTAGATAAAGCAAGGCAGATTTTTGGGGTTTGCTTCTGCAACGAGGTCGTTATGCTTTGAGAGGAGTCACAACTCAAGAGCGCTACAAAACTTCGTGCTTGCGTTGAAAGTCAGGAAGTTAAACATCCTCCAGCTGAAACGTACACTTGGAGATGGAAAGTACAACCGGAGCTTTCCTGATATTTGGATCCAAATCATCGATCTAATGCAATCGCCACGAACAGAAAATCAAAGGGGGCCGTTTGAACTTGGACGGGCGATACTCCTGTGTTGGCTTTTGGCCAGGCTTCATCTCCCTCTTTCTTTCTTTTGGTATTACTGGGAGTGATATGCCTGTTTTGGCTTCTGAGAGTGGCCGTTTGTTTGGTGGCTCGAGGCTTGATTGCTGTCATTCTTTACTTCATTCAGCCACAATTTGTTGTTGATCACAAGTTCATTTATTCCAAATCTTCTCCTCTCATCTCCTTTCTAGAATCCCGATGACTGGGTTAGGTTACGAGAACGAACGTGGTTGAACTCGGATGGGATTGGTAAAGCAGGCTCGAATGCCTACTTCCCCGCATCAGATCTCCAAGGTGTCGACTTCGTTGGTTTGAGGATTTGAACATCATCCGGGGTGGGGTTATATACCCCGCACTCCCCCCTCCCCCTCTTCTCAAAGCTAGACACTGAGGTCTTCATTCACTTCCATTATATTCGCCTAGTTCGTTTTTTGGTTTAAAAGTCTTGCTTTTTCGGAACTTGTCAACTCAGGAATGCGAAATGAATGGTTAGGAGGGTGAGAGGGTTGCTGTCATGATGGGGTTCGTTTGGTGAGTGAATACACAACCGTCAGCTTTTGCTTAACTACACAAGTACTACGATGAGAAAAAGGTTGCTTGGGAGCTGAGTTATGAGTAAGTATTTGGATGATGAAACATAGATGAGTCGACATAACCAGGAAGTTTTCGACATGGTGGTTTGGTTTGAAGGCTATTGGATGTAGGATGGAGGGTGGCGTTTATATAGCTAGTGTTTGGGGAGTTACGATTGTTCTGGTTCAAGGTCAATTTTGTTCGAATCTCAAATTCACTATCCCCTAAGGGAATAATTTTTGGTATATACACCCGGCCTGGATTGGAGAATCACAGCACCGAAGAACGAACACCATGACATCAAAGTCATGTTGTGGTGTACCGTCCCTGTCCAAACTTGTCTTCATAACTCTCTTTATTTCTTGTAACACAAGGTGTTATTACCTCGCCATTATTTACCAAGATGGTTTTCTGTTCATAGGTTCTGAGGTTTCATTGCTGTCAAATTCTAAAGTCACTCGATATCTCTCTGCTATCGAATGTTATTCCATTCATTCACCCAATGATCCTCAATTTTCCGAATTCCTGAAATCGGAAGATTCTATGCTTCGAATCCGGTTTGAGGCTTGAAGTAGTGAATAGGTGTCAGATACGTCAGCTTTGCCCATTATGCAGTTGTCTCAATTTCTTCGATAAGTTTGTTTGGGTGGTTTGAAAATGGTGGATTGGTTTGTTTTATAGCTTTGAGGTGGTTGAATGTGGGGTGAATCATGGGGGGCGGAGTTAGAGAGGGGCTGTGGTGACTTGGGGTAAAATGATACTTGAATCTGGCGAGTAGTTGAAGCAGAGTAAAGCTTGCGCACCACAACATCAAAAAGTTCTATGTTGAGAGCTCACTGTCCTTTATGCTAAGAAGATGTTGAAGCAGTAGGATTTTTATACCACAAAAAAGCATTCTTCAAGATGACTGCTCTTTTCTTCAGTTGCTCGGAAATTCCTCTGTTGTCATTTCTTGCTTGCGTTCAGAGATGAACTGCTGTCATTTGTATGTGTATCCGCTGATTTCTCATTATTTCTTGCATTGCTTGTCCCGTCATTTTCAGCGCAGATTATTTTGGGTTGATGAATACTTTATATGATACAAAACATACTGTTTCTACCCGCCCGCATTTTATTGGCCAATGCCAAGCCATTTCATTAGTTTGAGGGATTAAGATTGTCCGGAGGAACCTTTATAAGATTGTAGGGATTGGATGAGTTCCCGGTTTTTTGGATAGCTTCATGCTTGGAAGCTGTGCGTTCAATTGTCTTTACTCGTAGATTTCTGGCATAAAGGGACCTGTGTTTCCCGAACATTGGAGGACTCAACTTACAACATCTTCTTGGTCATGTCAAAGGTGTGGATAATTGTTTACATTCATGTGTTTTTGACTCGATTTTTCGATTTTTCGTTTCCTTAAATTCAACTTCACTTCCAATTTAGATCAAATAAGGTTATTTCTTCATTCAGTCACTCAGTCATTTGTTTGCTGCCAACTCTTCTTTCACCCAAGAAATCTTTGTTGTCAGTCATTACATCGTTCAATAATCATTCATCCCGTTCTCGGTGGCCTTGGTGGGGAAATCTTGCCTCGAGAATTGCTAGGACTCTAGGAGTAACTAACTTGCAAGAGAGAATAACAATAAACAGGCCAACCATAGTCATTCCTTATTCTTGGCTTTCAGTATTAGGGTTTGAAAATCATCGTGTGGATGCTTTCTTTTATAACCGGAATTTCAAATCTTCAATTGCTATCATTCTTAAAATACTCCCACTATAATTTAATTCCGCCTGATTAATAAAATTTAGTATTAAATCTCCTTCATGGGTAAATCCTTGGCTACTCAAGTTACATTGACCAGCCCATTCTTCCAGGGAGGGTTTCAAACCCTTGCATTGAACCTGGGTTAACATGCATATTAATTTTTTAACCTCCTAAAGGTAGTGTTCAACTTTACTCCCATTTCATTTCTCATCTCATTCATTCATTCATTCATTCATTCATTCAAATCTATTTGCTGTCAATTTTCCTTCCATTCACTCCTACTCATTCTCTACCAACTTTCTATCCAATCTTTTGAGTCTAGCCATCCTCTTGGCCCGCAGTAAATCTTTCGTTTAGAAAACCTTTGTAAAAGGTTGATGCCGGCTCAGGCACCATACAATTCATCTCTTGCTTTTGCTGCTTCGGCTTGAGGGAATATTTTGGAAGATGGGAGAGAGGTTAATATACCTTTCTCCATAGGCTTGAGAGCGGGAAGTAGGGTGAATGGTTGAATATTGGGATGTGGGGTTGGGGTTGCTGTTCTGGTCCTTGATTTTCAGGAACTCTTACTCAGATCTTCGACATTCAGGGTTCATTGGTTAGTTAACTTTGGATAAGTAACCCCAATTACTACTGGGACATTGGCTAAGGAACAACAATACACCAAGGAACGAGTCATCCTCGTGGGTAAGGCCACCTCTCGTAACATGGTGAGAAATTAATGCTTCTCAATTTCATTTCACTTGTTTAATTTTCTGCATTTAACAAACAATATCTCGGCTCCGATCATAGATTCCTTCCATTCATTCAATCCATGTTTACTTGCTGTCTAATATGACTTCGTTCATTCTTTTCTTCACGCAGCCTTACCAGGACCTACTTATTGATCTCCTGAGAAAGCAGGCCAAAATGTGTTTGTTTGAATACAAATAAATGGCATTGACTTGCCTCCACAATATATCTTAGATCGCATTCGCGAGGCTTTGAGTTATAAAGATTGATGAAGATTTGAATCTCGTTTATATACCTCGCGAGAGGGCGCAACTTCCGACATCCACACTTCTTTCCTAAATTGACATCTCAGAATCACCTATCATCAGCTTCCTTTATAAAACCATATGGGATCTTCGAGCGACAAGAACACAATCAATCAAGACCGCAATAATTGACATCAGGGGGTGTGGACCTGATGTGCTGACGTTGAGCCTGGCCTGCAGGTCAACATCTCTTGCAGCTTTTTTGGCATATTCTTCTGTGAATTTTGATTTTTCGAGCCATATTTAAATTTCATTATGCTGTCATTTTCAAAGTCGTTCTTTGCTTAGTTTCGTTCGCCAAATTGCAAATATCAGCTCATCCCTCTCTAAGCCGCGCAGAAACGGTATCCCTCGATGATCAATCTCAACTATCCGTGACACCCTAGATCGGGTTTAACCATGCAGGGTCATACGGCATCGATCTCGTACTTTAGGATTGATTTGACCTGTTGGGATTGAGAATGGTTACTTATATAGGGTACAGAGGAGAAGTCCAGTTTGGGCTGTTGGCGGGAAGTGAATCAACGCTGCACGAGGTAAGTGCCTACTTTCTGTCTACATTCATTTCGTTCTTGCCGCACTCGAGACAGTATGCAAAGGCGCTTTCAAGAAGAGAATTGACTCATAAATTCAATTCTGACGATGAACACCCTCAGCTTGTTGTCGTTCGATGCTGGTTTACTGCTTTTTCTCGTTGCTAATTGCTGTTCATGCTTAGGTGCCAAAACTTTTCAGAGAGGTGAGATTTGGATTCGGCAATGTTTGCGAAGTGATTGGTGACTTTTACATTGCCAGTTATCGTTGCAGTCGGTGAGGCTACTGCTGTCATTTTCTTTTGTCATTCAGTGCTATCTCTTCCAAATATGTCCGATGTATTCGTTAAGGGCAGGAAGCAAATTTCAAACCCCCACGACGAAATCATACGTGTATGAAAGCATTGCCATGGAACTCCTAATCGTTGAGATATTTGCGGGATGAGGTGACTATGGGGATTCGAATGGATGCAAGGAGTCTTTTTATATTCAACTTTTCGCTTGAGAACGGGTTGATCGTGGCGAGTTATGCCAACGCGGATCAAAATTTATCGGTTCCAGATTTCTCTGCCATTCCCAAAATCTGCAGGGACATGAAAGGCGAGGAGCAAATAATTTTTTCCAGCTTTTTGTGCACGCCTCGATAACGGGGAATTTACAAAATATAACGGTAAAGAGTGACAAACTCAACGAATAAAGGCCTGAAAATATAGTCTTGATGTCAGAATTGGGTTACGTTCAAACCATTGAATGACTAATTATCATCGAAGGACCGTACGTATAATTGAATGTTGACTGCTGTTTCCTCTTCAGCTTATGCGGGCTATAAGTGAGATCGGCGAGTCGGTCCCAAACCCACCTCTCAATTCTGGTCTTTCCTTCTTATTCATTTCTGAAGCGAATGTGGAACTTACAACTATATTTTGGGTTGTTTTCTTTGATTGCGTTGCCTTCTTGGGCGATGTTTATTCCTGTATTGACGAAGTGACCAATCAGAATGTGCGGGGACCCCTGTGGGGATCAAGGGAAATTGCTTCACTGGTGCTTACTTCCTTCAGCCGCATCAAAGAAACTTCTCAAGAAGCAACGTCCGTATTTGAGTCTCACAATTCCAGAAATGAATCCATATGCTGAAGATGAGGAAGACGTCGATGACAGAGTGCGGCGCGGTCGTGAGGATCGATATCCTACACCCCTCTACCGTCACGTACAGCGACCAGCACGCCGAAGCTCGGGCTTTGCTCAACCATCACGCGGGCTTAGAAGATCCTCGACACTACCCACTCAAGACGATCCAGAGATTGAATTCCGTCGCGAAGACGACATAGCAGCTGAGGCTCGCGCTGGAATGGAAGAAGATTGGAATCCAGAAAGAGCCTCTGCGTATGAAAGAGTGGCGCCACGGGACCGTGTGCGGCGGCGGGCTTCTCGCTCGCCTCCATCACCTCCGCCAATTATTATCAGAGAAAGGGTCGACAGAGGCGACAGATTCGGTGGTTACGGCGATGCAAACTATGCATCTGATAGCGATACTCCTTCCAGGATACGTGGGAGAAGAAATCAACGAACCCGCTTTGCTAGAGAATTTATGGAAGATGAAGATTTGAAGGCAGATGCATACTCCTTCACTTTCTCTCGACACTCCCAAAGTGCTCTGGGCCGCGAAAGTACTGCCGGATCCATTTCAGACGCATCGGACAATGATCCCTCTGATCTCCCTCCTCAAAAAGGGAATGTCGATCCCACTGAAGGAAAGATCTTCCGAGTTTCCCAGTCTCACTACACAGGAGACGGCTTGATTGGAGGATTCCAGACAGTCGAGTTGACAGCAGCACAGGATAATGGACGGTTTTCTCGCACGGGACCACAGCCGCTGTTCAGATGGGCTCAGTTTGAGGACGTCAACATGAACCTCGATAAGTTCGAAAGTGGCTGCGCTCGTATCGCAGGACTCACGGGTTCCGAGAAGACCCTACTCCAGAGGCTTTTCAGTCGTGTACGGAGGAAATTTGACAAGACATTTCAGATATCAGGTGGAACTAGAGCATCCTTCATGATGCCTGCCGTCGTTACGGAAACCATGGGCGGGGCACAGAAGACTTCAATGTCTAAAGTGGAGGCGACTTGGATGTGTCTTCCATATTTCTGCCTACAGAAGTATTCTGGAGCCTCATCAGGATTACATCCTTCCTCTCATCCTATACGAACACTTCTTCAAGCACGATTTGCGTCTGTCAAGAAAGATAGGGATATGCAACAAGCTGTATGTCGGTTGCCCGGTACACCTGCGGAGCACTGTTTCCACATCGCCCAAGTCTGGTGTATTGTCCTGAACGAATGTAAGACAAACTCCTACACCTTTCTCCTTCTCAACTGATCGATCAGCCCTCGTCATCACATGTTCCAGGACTCCGATACAGCAATCATTACTTGGAAGATCCATGTCCATCTCAACTGAACCCCACCTCCCAGTGCAAACCGGTACGAACGCGCACGGCTTACCCATGTGCTTATTACCGCCGGCAAATGCCTACATTGGTCAATTCCGATAGAGGAATGTCAATCTTGGTTTGTGAGTATTAGGTCCCGGTGTGTATGGGAATGGCATTCTAATGGGAATAGGGCTTCTTGTCACATTTCTGGGAGTTTTGGCCCAGGCAGCTGCAATTTTGCTATAATGGAAAGCCCATAATGCCAGCACATTGGCCGAAGGTTCATGCGCATGCATCCCAGAGTAACGTTTGCATTACCCTGAATATTAAGTAAGCAAAGCCTCCAACCAATCTGTTCGAAGCCGCTGATCCTAATTACTACCAAGTCCTCGTATTAAAGAACCTGTTAGAGGAGCCATTTTAGCCCCTGACTACGTCGGTATCCTCGAGAGTAACTCTTCGAAAACTCCAGGAATGGGCGCAGATGAGGCACCCGCAAAGACAGCCCCAGCGCCTTCGGCCAAGACGACAGCCCCTCGCAACGAAGGTGCTGAGAACATTAAAGCCTCGCAGCAAAAAGATGACTTGAACAATTCCTCGCGCCTACATCCTGAAACAGCATCTAAGAACGAAGCCCGCGCTAAAACTTCAGATGCGATAGGAATTGAGAAGACGGAACATCAATTCCATCTATTTAAATGGATCAATGAACTTGATCCTACAAATGTATTGATAGACCCAGAAGGCCCACACAGCAATTCAACGATATCTCCCGACACCGTGGCGATAAATATGGAAAATGACCTCAGAGAAATGGACCGTTTTCTGAGACACCAAACTGGATTTGCTGATGCTTTGGCTTACAAGGAATGCCCCCAACATTCTCGACAAGATGTATATGGGCTACTTACAAACGGAGAAAGAGAGATTCAGAAATTGACAGAGCCAGATGAGGCACGTCAGGTCTTTGAGCGACAGGTCGACCTTGTCAACTCCGCAGAAGCAATTTTTACGTTTTTCTTGCCACCCGGCTTCGAAGGGCCTACTGTGGAAAGATTCTGGGGAGCTATCTATGAAGGTATAAATGTACGTATACGACCTTTATTGTTTGCACAGTCGAGTCTAGCATTTCGATGTGGCCACAGATCAGTGATGACTCGGCGAATGCCGATCATCCTAGGTTCACGGGAAATACATCTGGCTTTATTTTCGCCCACTTCTCACGCTAATTCATTGAACAGTCCTTCTCCTCTAGAAGATCAGGCAATCGAGAGGGCTGGGGAAGAAGCCGAGGAGCGATTCGCACTGGGTCTCCTTTCTTCCCCACCTGGCCTCGTGGGGCACAGTATTTTAAGGAAATACTCTCCCATGCCAACGCGTCTGAAAGGTCCGCAATTGAAATCTCTGACGACCTTTCTAAGGCCTGGTTACATCTTCTTATGGCCTTGGCGTTTTCTGCGAAGTCGTATGCCACTGAGGCTGAGGAGCATGTACAAAAGTATGATCGACTCCTAGATGACGGTATAATACAGGTCATAAGCAGCTTCAAAGATACTTCGCTTTTAAGTAAGTTAACATTGATGCCTAATGATCTTACCAAATTTGTGAATTTGGTGCTCCTGGGGGATGTTACGGTATCTAACACTGCTCAACCTCTTGATATCTACGAATCCTACTTGGAATACCTTAGTATACTCGTAAGCCTTTCGAACCCTAGTCTGAATAATTCCTACTGACACCTCTGTAGGAGATGGAGATGGAGCGGAAACCTCTAGATCGAGGACACCAAGACAAAATCACTCGGTTCAAGCAAGAAATGGTGGTCATTGCGGAGAATCTGTCGTTGCAGAGCCGCATTTTGAGCCGTATTCAGCTTCAGTCTGGAGCCGGGGGGAAGATGTCGTATCAAAGAGACTTGCCGCGATTAGGTCCCAGCGCTGCCGAACCTATAACTACCATTTACCAAACAAGAAGATTGGATGCGAAGGATGATGGATACGATCTGAATGGGCGGTATCCTGCTCTACCTCGATCTATGGACTTACGAACACCACAAATTAACAGAGCGTATCAACCATATGGAGCTTCATATCTCAAGCCCGAGCGGGCTGTTCCCCAGTCTAATCCTTTTGCACGAGACCAGATTTACGAAAACTTCTACGGAGAAGCTCCGCCTCCCGCTTACACCCCTGACGCATACAATCAGAGGTACATGCCCGAAGGCTCTCGCGCTCTCGGGTCCCAGATAGACCCAACGGACCCCAGTGGAATCCAAGAAATGTTCATTCTGGAAAGTCAAGCTATCCTCAGTCGGAAATTCCGTGGCTTCATCGAGCTTTATGACCGAGCTTCGGAGCTTGAGATTTGGGTATGTGGTCTCGTGCTCTTGATTTTGTCTTCTACGTACTGACTCGACAATTCCAGAACATTCAGAAGATCGACTACAACAAAGATCGTCAAGAATCAGCCATCTATGCCTTCACCGTTGTCACCATTATCTTCCTGCCTCTTAGCACAGTGGCAGGTATCCTCGGCATGAATACTAACGATGTGCGCAACATGGAATTTAATCAATGGGTCTTTTGGGTCACCGCTATTCCACTGACATTCATCATTGTCACTCTATGTCTAGTTTGGGCTGGCGAGTTTGGTAATTTCTGGAGCGGCTTTAGTAATCTTTGGAAGGGTAAAAAGGGGAGGGTGCCAGTGCCGGACAGGGGGTACTATGGGCCGATGCAGGAACCAACTCCGATGCTGGATTCGAGGATTGAGCCGTTGCCGGTGCAGAGGGAGAGGTATGATCCACTGTATGGGAGGAGGCAGCCCACAATCAATGTTTACAATAGGGACGTCTAGTAAGTAAGAAAACTCTATATACCCCGCTTTGGTTGGGCGAACCCCTGGACCTTGAAGAAATACCCAGAAGTTCTTCTATCTTCTAGGAGGTCTTACTACAATAGCCTATGTTCATATTATCGTGGGCGCAATGACATCCTTAGCCTATCAAGTCTTTCAAGAGATTGTTCTCTTTCACTGTCCTGGATTACCTGTTACACAAATCCAACACTCCATCTAAGGGTGGACCACTCTACAACCCGCTATGCGGCCCCAGCTTTCTTCATTCAATGCACAGACTTTCTGTCTTATATTTCCTTGTGCAATGACGCCCTTCGATTGTATTCGAGTCCCTCCTAACATTTCAATATCTTTGTCTCCATTCACTGACATCTCGAAATATCTGAATCGTGGCGCCACCGAATCACGTACGCCCACGGCTCTAAACCGCTCTCGCCATTGTTTATCCTTTTATAAATTGAACTGCTGAATTATCTCAAAGATCAGTAACAGCGACACTAAGAAAAATAATCCTCACTCTACATCGAAAAATATTCCCTAATTCAACATACAAAATATTCTTTCAAAAATGTCACTAAGACTCTTAATCTTCAACCCAAATACTCGCCTACTCTTCTCAACATCAACAAACAGACTTTCTTTCCTTACATCGATTGAACTATCCGAGATTGCCGCGCGGCACCAAATATACCAACTCGCAATTCCCGTAATGGCAAGACAAGTGGAAATTTATGTACGGAGGCGAACTGATCGCGAGGCCCATCTTTGGGGTCATGTTGTGTTGCCGTATAAAGTGATCTTAGGGAGGCTACTTGGGGTTTGGAGTGAGATTTCTGTTGTTGGTGGGCAGAGCAATGGGGAGGAGGAGTTTGTTGTTAAGTGAATAAGTTTGGGATGTTTGGCCGGGTTTAGGGGGTGGGGGTGATTCCAGAATTGACGAATTTGATTCAAAGCCCGAAAATGTTTCACAGTTATTCGGGGGATTGCTGAATCATTCTCGCACTTTCTTCTACACATCTTATAAAGCCCAGCTCCGTTTCTCTATTCGAAAGCATTTCCAAACTCACCAACCACTCATCTCCCAAAATTCCCAAACAACACAAATCTTCACACAGAATGTTCCCATCCAAGCCCACCAAAAACGAACACCTCCTCTTCAACCCCACAACCCGAGAATTCTCCTTCATATCAACAGCCACCCTCACCTCCCTTTTCAGCAAAAACATCCACAAAGTGCCCGTCCCCAAATATGCAAAGATGGCGGAGATTTGGGTCACGGATCGCAGGATAGTGAGGCGTGATAATACCAGTGGCGAGGAGAAGTTGCAGTTGAGGGATGAGAAGAGAGAGTATTTTTGGGGGGAAGTGAGATTGCCGAGGGCGGTGGTGGCGGGGAGGTTGGTGGGGAGGTGGAGGGTGGTGTATGTTTTGGATGGGGAGTTTAGTTAGGGGGAAGCGTTACTGTAGCGTCACGCTGCTGGAGTTTAGGATTCGGACGGGGCTTTGGGAAATTAGGGATCGTAGCTGCTTGGGAAATAGTCTCTGTTTCGTGGTGGGTATCTTCTGTTCTTTGGCGTTCCTTTGAATAAACCATTCGTCGTCACTCTAATCTTAAACTTTCCCCGTTGCTCAACTCTTCAAACCTCAATTCAGACAAGCTGTCAAGATCCGTACCTTTCAAGTTATTACCCCTCTCTTTTTTCTCCCTCTCGACTGCATCCTTCAAAGATATCATCTTACGGTCTAGGAACCAGCTCACAATGCCCCCTCCTTTCTTAACCTCATCATGTGTTCCAATCCAGTATTTCGACTTCAGCAGCCTCTGCACCTTCAATCCATTATGCGCCCCCATATTAAGCTGTGCTCTGGGAAGCTTGATAGCTTGCAGCCCATGCAACAACGCCAGCGTCTTGATCTCCGGTTTCGCGTCTGCCACAGGTTTAACAACGTCCGGCGATATCCCATGCGGGGTATATATAACAGCTTCGGCCTCCTTGGCATTACTCGAAAACGCCACCATAACCGCAGAATGATAGTATAAGAGGTCTGCCCCCGGATATGCAACCCTCGAAATGCTTAGCCAATCTGGCAATGGGCCCGTAGAAGACGATCGCCAGTCTCCTCCAAAGCGGGGTATCTCAAACATCTTCGAGAAGTGCTTCCAGCTTTTTATTGAACTCGCAGCCTTCGCAGTCGCAAACACTGGTACTTCGGGGTTTATCTCCAACAGCGTCTCCTTATGCATATGATCGGTAAACTCATGGCTAACAACCACCGCATCGATATAACTGCCTGCTCTCCGTGGCACATTCTCGTCTGTGTCGCCTCTCGCTGCCTTTTCTGTCGTCCGTATTACCTCCTCTACCTCCGCGATAGATTGGCATGCGCTGGGCGTAGCATGCCATTGCTGGCTAAAGAACTTCGCGACATCAGACTGCCCTCCGCGCAACCATGGGTCTATCAGGATATGGAAGTGGAGGCGACTACTGCTTGTGGGTTTAGGGATGGGGAGGGACAGGAGCCATGTTGTGTCGGCGTTGAGGTGGGTGAGGACGGGGCGGCGACTGGAGAGAGCTCGTGTTGTTGATTCGAGGAGCGTGGTTTGGAGTTGGAAAGATGGGTTATGGTCGTCGTTTTCGAGGGAGGACATATTGTATAGGTATACTTGGTATTAGGGAGTTGGAAAGGTGCATTGTGAAAAGAGTGAGTTTGTTGAGGGTTGCATCGTCTACGAGGTGACGTCTGGCATTTTTCCTGGGCGTGGACGGAAAGTGCGGGGTTCGGATTTGAACCACAAAGCTGTAACATCCACCGTCAAGAACGCATCAAAGAACGGAACATATTATATATACATATGTAATGGAAGCTACTGGAAGAACTTGCTGCTTCATTGGGGAGTCCAAATCGTACTGCCAAAAAACAATTCTACCTGAATGCGGAGTAATTTTACCCCTCGCCAACATCCGCATTCTGGAATTTCTGGGATATCTCTAAAGTCCGGCACTGGCTTTGCTAGAAAAGTGAGGGGAACCGTTAGTCGAATGAGGTTCAGATTCTCATTTAATTGTCTTCTCGCTGTGTTTCATCCTTATTTGGCTTTAAATAATCATTCCTTGGACGAAATCAAGAATTAGCTATGTATGGATGGAGGCTCAGGTACGGGGGGGAGGATATTCCTCTAGCTCTTGCTGATAACGGCCCACATTTATTCTGGTTTCAGTATATGGCTAACGTCAAAGTGGATGAGCCAACGAAAGGATCACCCAATCCGCTCGTTCCTCTTCTCCCTTTTCAAGATAAGCTAAGGATCCAGTCTCTTTGTTCATTGGGCATAGACTGCCATGTTGATAACAGTGCATCTATCCCTGCTGAGATGCGTCTCTATCTGCAAAGCTTGCGGGGGTTATACAACCAAGCTTTGATTGATCAAGGAAATGTTCCCGCGAGAGTGGATAAGACAGTCGAGGAGGCTTTCAACCTGTGTATTATTTCGGGACCGGCGCTTGCGCTCCCACCTATTCTACACCCGAGGAAATGGTATGCAGAATAAGGTAGGCTCGTTGATCTCGTGGTGTTTGATGATAATTCTCCTAGCATGGTGTGTGCGGCTCAGCGGGATCCTGTTGCGGGGTGTGGAGCTGCCTAGCAGTGGGGATGGAGCTAATGGAAAACATGGCAGCAATCTGAGGACTGGATATCAAGGCTAGTAGAGAGATCTCGACGGTTGAAGAGAAGGATTCTCTTGAGTGGAAGGAAATTCGAAGAATTTGGTGGAGAAGAGGGAAGCTTTGCAAAGAAAGCTTGACAAAATTGACTATGGTGAAGCGAGGGAGTTATCAAAGCCTTCCAGATTGACGAACAAAAGATCGTGGGAAAAGTCTGAAGTGAGTATGCAGATCATGGTCTGCTTATTGCCACGATGTTGATTGAATGTGAGAAGGCCAACGAAGCAGCTATAGTCAGGCAACTTTTGACATACAATGCTGAATTTCGCTGGCCATGAATATAACTAGGTAGGTTTTCTTCCTTTGACCGCCGTCAAAAGATGCCTCATTCTTCTCACCGAGGGCATTAACTCCATTTAGACATTTTTTCCCGATTTGCAAGATCCAAAATGTCAATATGCGAGTAAGCTGCAGCGACTTCACAGCGTGTTGGCCACTAGTGGTGAGATTCCAACATCGGGTTCGGATAAACTCAGCCAATGATAGGGGCGCATTCTGGTTAATCATGGGTGCCCTGAGCCGCAGGATCGAAACCCTATGACGGATGGGAAATCTCACGTCAGAAGCTTTAGCTGTGATTTGGAAAGATCAAAGGTGAAATATCTGCGGCCAAGGCTTCAATGCCATGGCATCGCTGACTAGCAGACTGAATTCAATACGATGGCAATGAGCGAAAATCCGAAGCCACAGACAGCGACTCTCGTATTCCCCAGACAGAAGAGGAAACGAACGGGCAAACCAAAATCTCGAACAGGGTGCATCACTTGCAAGACGCGTCGAGTTAAATGCGACGAGCAGAAGCCGGATTGCCAGCGCTGTATTGAATGCGGTAAGTTTTATCCTTCTATACATAATCTGTCTCAATGGTACTAACGTAAACGGTCCAAGGCCGAGATTGTGAGGGCTACAAAGAACCGGTCTTGATTGTAGAGCACCGTCCAAAGAGCGACTTCATTACCAGGCGTATGGCTGCACGAGAGCGACTCTTGATACCGGCAATTCAACAGCCCTTTTCGGGGAGGTTTCGTAACGAAGATGAATATCGATATTTTCAGCTGTATCGCACAAAGACAGCGTATTACTTGGGCGGCCACTTCGAATCAGACCTCTGGACCAAGATCATTCTTCAAGCATCGGAAAGCGAAGAATACGTTCGAGATGCTGTGATAGCACTTGGAGCATTGAGCATGACAAATTCGATGCTTCAGGAACCGAGGTACCATGGGGCTCCAGGAACCAATCCGGCGGTGATGCCTCGCGAGAAGAAGATTGAAACCTCGAAAGAACATTATCTTTTTGCTCTCCGACATTACAGCCAAGCTATTGAGAAGATGAAGGAAGCCGTGGTTCTAACAAATGCTGGATTAAGAGCTGCTTTAATTGCGTCATTGCTGATCATTTGCTTTGAGACCTACCATGGCAATTTCCAGTCTGCGGATCGTCAAGTAAAAGTCATTGCGGGGCTCTTGAAAGAATACTGTTCAAATACAAAGAATCAGAAAATTCCTGCTAGACCGATCACGGAGATTATTGAGCAAGACCTCATTGAGGCTGTTATTAGACTAGGCAATCGTAAGTGGCAAGATATCAATTGTCTTTGGAGGCAGATTTTGGGGGGCCAAACAACCATCTGAATTTGTTCTTGCATCGCTCGAAGACCGAGACTGACATGCACGGTTTAATGCATAGAATGGATGATTCAGAACGCCTTCGTCACAATGGAGGATAACAGGGCACTTTCAATGCCTCATAGGTCTTTGCCTCGGATGCCACCAAGATTTACCAGTATTCGAGAAGCCCGGAGTCATTTCTGTGCAGTTTGTTGCAAGTGGTATAACTTCACTTGTTCTCTGAAACGAACTGGCAAAACCCTGTTGTCAACGGCATTGGAACCTAGCACGACTGGTAACAAGGACGCAGTCAAAAGTGATCATGCCCTGAATGAGCACAAGACGCATATACAGGAGTTGAATAAATGGCGGGAGACCTTTGAACCACTGTACCAAAAAGTTTGGAGAAGCGGGAATGTTAGAGACCGTAAAGCTTCGATAATCTTGGAACTTCAGTATCTGACAATGTGTCTCGACACAACTCATATATTTGCCGCGATTGCGGGCGAGGAGGTAGCCTACGACAAGAGCCACGCAACATTCACTGAGATTCTGAGGCTTGTTGAGAACTTGCTCGACAAAAGCGAGATCACATATACTTATGACATTGAGAGTATCTGCTTCCTTGGATATGTGGCGAGTAAGTGTCGAGACCCATTGACACGCCGCGAGGCCATTCGCCTGCTTAGCTGTAAGCCACGACGGGAGGGAACCTGGGACAGTCTTGTTGCTGCTAAGTTTTGTACGTGGATTGTGGATGTTGAAGAAGAGGGTATGGTGGATGGCTTTATACCTGAGTACGCCAGAGCCCGAGATATAGTCGTCAAACTCGACCCGCAAGGAGGGAGGGCAGAGGTCTGCTGTAAACTACTTGTGAAGGACGTTCCGGGAGTGATGAGAGCAAGAGCAACAGTTATTACATGGTGAATAGGGTCATTCCAGCGACGTAATTTAATAAAAATAAGTACATAAAAGTTGGCTTTCAGTTCTATTCCGAAATCTCGCGATAGAAATGGATGCTTGGGGGAAGGCTGAGAATGATCCAATAATTGTGGAACAACGGGTCATAGAATTATACTTTTGAGGACTTATCAAATTGAACAATTTATCAGTTTTCAAGGTAGTTGGACACGATAGGTCTGTTTTGTAAGATTTCGCCGCATTTTCGGACTCTTGCTCGCTAAACTCAGGGGATTATCCGCTAAAGCAGTGGTGACTAATCGCTAAAAATAAAGCTAACAAAATTCATCTCCTGACGCTGAGGGCAACCCTTCTTCTAACTCAGTACCTTTTCATCAAGAACCATAATTTCTCACATCATGAAAGGCGATATTACACAAATTGCACAATGGTAAAACTAAGCCCATCAACTCTTGCGTACCTGGTACCAACTTTCACCTGCCAAGGTACGGCTGGGACTCACCGACGCGAAGTTCCACAGCCTCAGATTCGGAGGTACGGTATTCAATAAAACATAGCCCAGTGGCACCATTTCACGCCCTGGAAAACTTTGCAGCCAACGCTGCCAGGAACCAAAAATAGTAAGCAGTCACCTGTCCTGGCTTGTTCTCAAGATCAGAGGCTGAAACCCCGCATTCAGATTCGTCCTTCCCAGCCATGGGCTGAGACGGCATATGCCGAAGATCTTGGCAAGGCAGCTTCTCTGCCACCACAACAAAGAAAGGCGTCTAAATTTTGACCGGGGTCGAAGTTTCAGGCTCCTTCATTTCCAGCGTGGAGTGGTGATATCGTATCTTTTCGCCGCCAAGTGGGAGGCTTGCATGAAAGTACCATGGTGAGTGAGTTGTCACTTGCTATTCGAGACCAAGATGCTCGGGTTGCTAGGCGACAGTCGTGGAATCATTAATGTATGGCGCCAAGAGTCTGGAGTTCCAAGGCTGAGCTCAAAAATGGCTGGAGGCTGCTGGTCTTGCGAGTGGGAATAGTCCGACATGCTGCATGTTCGTGAGGTATATCAAGGGACCTGTTGCGCATGTTAGACGTTCTTCGTAGTCTATTCGAAGAACACACATCAACAGCGTTTCGTTATTCAAGTAGAAGACCCTCGTTCTAGCGTTAAGCACGGCATCTCTCGTTTCACCCCTCATTGATCTCAGCTGTAAAAAAGATGTAAGCTTTCAATACTCCTAGTAATTTGCTACATATTCTAATGCTACGACTGCAGGGTTTCCATCACGTCCAAACAATGTGCAGTGGTACTAGCATTCGTTACCTCCACCCTCGCTTCCTCGTCCACTTCATGCGGAAGTCTCATCGGTCAAGTCGGCGCCAGTAATGGTGGCCGCAAAATCGGGATTGTCATCGATGCCTCTGGCTCAATGAGCTACAATGATCCACAAGATATACGTCTTACTGCCGGAAAAGCCCTGGATGCCACTCTCGTAACTCAAAGTGGTGCCACCGGCGGAAAGTCTGCGGATCTTGTCACTGTTGTCAAGTTCAATGACGATCCTACTCTCCTCTATCCACTGGGCGACCCAGCAGGTGGTTCGGCTGTGATTGATAGCATCGGACACAGTGGAGGCACATTCATTGGCGGCGGTATCAAAGCCGCGACAGACGAACTCACCAAGCCTGGCAATGACCCGACCGCAAATCGAACCGGCATAATCGTTCTCACTGATGGGGTCGACGACCCTGAAAGTCTCGTCACCGATACCGTCGCGGAAATCACACGCGCCGGTGGCCTCGGAATTCGCGTCTCCTTTGGATTCTTGTCTACTGATGCTACTCAACAAGATCCCAATATCCTCAACGCAGTCTTCAAGACTGGCGGCACCTTTACAACATTCGATGATGCAAATTCACAAGAGGCTTTCATCGCTCAAGTCTTGCTCCAAGGGCTCACGGGCTCTGACTCCAAAGGCGGAAGTGGAATTACTCTTCTTCCCGGTCTCAGCACCGCATCTCTCCTTTCTCAAACTGGAGCAAGTACCTTCACCTATGGTGCCAAGGCGGGCGAGAACATCAACTTTACCATCACTGCTATCTCCGACATCACTCTCAAAGCGACCCTGAAAGATACAAAGACGAACACCGATATCAACAGCACGACTACAGACAGCCTTGGGGAAGCCGTCTTGGCGTATAGCGCTACTGCTGATATTGACCTGGGCCTTGTTATCACTGCTACTGGAGGAAATGCCAGTGGTATCTTCGAGGTGGGGTTGTTGAGCTCGCTGCAGATTTGTGCAAACACAACGACCAATAACAAAACTGTTCCAAGCAGCACACCAACTACTGTGCCTTTCACTGGGACTGGATCGTTGCCTAGCATGGGAAGTCTCTCTAGCGTTTTGTTCACTGTGGTCGGGGGTTTGATGGCGGGGTTGCTTTTGTAAGGTGTAAAGTGTGTGGGCCACCAGGGCCTTAATACTTGTTGGGGTGGTGAGAATAACACTAGGGGTTATATGCTCCATGATTTTGAATGCTGGCGGGTAATTGGATGCTTTTAGATGAATCATGACTAATATATATCGAATTGCCTTGTGGACGCTTCTCCTTTTCGCAACAATTCTCCAATTTGACCGTGCATGACCTCCGTTAATACGCCTCTCAAGCAAATCGAAATATTTCGTGCGTACTGGCTGTGCCGGTGATTTCTAGGAGAACATTCTCTATAACTTCTTGATTGTTTCAGGCATTTCCGCTTCAGCAAACCTTTTTAAATGAGCAGTCACGTGTCTTGATATAGGCAGCAAAGTGACTCGTTGAGGAGAAGGAGCTGGTGGAGCAAAGGCACGGTTGCGTACGTACTCCCAAGTTCTCGAGTGTTCGACTTTCGCCAGTTGGAGCGGGCCAAAATCAAATAATTCATACTAGAAAATGAGAATCTATAGTCCATCGAAATGCTGATTTTGCCTTGATATTTCGACTCGGAAAGTTGTCGTGTTCCGTTTTCAGTCGTACGAGAGCACGCCTCCTACTGAAGGCGCCACCCAAAAAACCCAACCCCACGTCGACCAAACCAACCCCAAATGTTATACTTAAATGCGGCAATCTCCAAGTAACAATCAAAACATGTTTTATCGATGATTTCAATCATTTTCGAGGTGTAGGGTGCTGACATCCACCCTACTTTAGGTCGAGGAGGACCTACCTAATCCGGTAACAAGTCTGCCCCACTTTCCTAGGTATATAATCCGCCTCGTCACCACCACAATTTCCTAATTTCATTACTTAACAAACAAGTCATATATCCCCAATGGCTGAACAACTGACCCTTCCAGACGGCCGCATCGTTGAGTATCTCGTTTCGGGTGCCCCAGACGGCTTCCCTTTCGTCTGGATCCACGGCACACCAGGAGCATATCTCCCTGTCCCCAGTCTCACCACAGTGTGCAAAAGCAAAGGACTGAAAGTCATCACACTCTCGAGAGCCGGGTATGGAGGTTCTTCAAGGAGAAAGGGTAGAAGCGTTGTTGATGCCGTTGATGATATCAAGGCTGTGAATGAGCATTTAGGTGTGGGAAAGTGTTTGGTGGGTGGTTGGAGTGGCGGCGGTGAGTTGAGATCCCATGTATTCGAGACGTGGACTTAAAGAGACGGAGCATCTTGACTAATGGTTGACGTAGGTCCCCATGCATTAGCATGCGCAGCGCGCCTACCAGGCTGTATCGCCGTGCTATGCGTCGCTGGCGTAGGACCATACAACGCGGAAGGCTTGGACTTCCTCGCCGGTCAAGGTGAAGATAGTAAGTCTTATTCTCCATGACGTTTCCAAAATTTCTTACTGATTCATCTCAGACATCGAAGAATTCAACGCCGCCCTCAAGGGCGAGGAAGAACTCCAAAAGTTCTGCAACGCACAGCGCCCCGAAATGCTCGAAGCAGATGCTGCGGGTCTAACCGAAGCGCTGAGCAGTCTGCTTCCGGAAGTTGACAAGAAAGCTATCAACGAGGACTCTGAACTGGGCCAGTACACGGTTGACATGTTTCGTTCAGCGCTCCGACTTAGTGCCGATGGTTGGGTCGACGACACGTTGGCTTCGATTGCGCCGTGGGGCTTTGACTTTAGTGAGATCAAGGTCCCTGTATTGATCTATCAGGGAACGGAAGATAAGATGGTTCCTTTCGCTCATGGGGTGTGGCTTGCGAACACCTTGCCACAGGGCTTGGTGAGGAAGCATTTATTGCAAGGGGAAGGGCATCTGAGTTTATTTTCGGGGCAGAAGGACACGATGGTTGATCAGTTGGTTGAGATCATGAAATCGCAAAATTAGCCTGTTCTAGAGCCGAGAAGAGAGGAAAGGGGGATATACGCTCGAATTCCAAGCCAAGATATATCTCTCGCCCCGTTTTTTTCTGTCGGGATGTGCCTTTCCCTAGAGTATATCTCTTTGTCTCACACGGTACATCGCACGAAGTTTAAATCTAGAATAGAACATTTAAACATTGTTCCACCCCGTTCCGCTTGAGAATGTGTCATAATGCCCTTCTTAAATGCTACTAGGCGGGCTACTTGCACCCAATTGCAAGAACACCATCAGCACCGCAGAGTATCTACAATAGATGGTTAGCACATTTCCAGTAGTCAAAAGCAGTGAAACCCACGCAGCAACAGCAGCCAGAGATTCAAATGGCTTCGCAGCAGTCGTGGAAGACAGAAACCCCAAAAACACAACGATAAATGCCGTAATAACTGCAAGTTTCTGTACCGGGTTCTGCAAAGTATTCAAAATCCACATCGGGGCGATGAGCATTATTGATCCAACTCCAATGATGACAACTGAAATGAAGGCGTCTATACGTTTGTCGGACATATACATCAAGTGTTCTTGATCGTAGACTGGCAGATTTTCAGGGTTTTGCCGCCAGACATGAAAGATACGGAATTTGCGGGACCTTTCGAGAAAGCGTCGAAGTGGGGTTTTTTCTTTGGGAATGACTGGTATAAGATCTTGGTCGTGATTGAGATAATCTGCTTCTTCCTCGGCAATGACTCTGTTGTCATGATTATGGTGCCAGTTTCGGACGCTTTTCAGATCGTGTCTGTACACTGGTGGGTATTTTCGCAGAGCAGATTGTTGGATTAATAAATTGTCTGTCGAGCAACAATTGCTGACTAATGAGGACGATACCGTGGGCTCTTACTGTATGTCGACAGCTTCTCTGCTATGAGATCTACTAACTCTATGCGGTCATCCCGATCACTTCGAAAAGATCCGTTGTGTCTACCCTCGGCATCTCTCCTACTGTACTCCAAATCTAGTGCATTCAGTCGTTATTCTAGAAGCGCCATCTGATCCTGTTGAGCTAAGGCAATACGAGTGTTGAGCGATCGGAAACCTCGTAGGACAGCGTACTGCGCCAGTGCGGCGATTGCTGATATATTCGCCCCTTGGAAAAGTGCCACTATGTCACTCGCATATTATGTTCCCCCAGCCGCGCACTGCTTTTCGCCTCCCCTCGATGATTTCGACGAAGAAAGACAGCATGCTGGGCACGTTAATCGAAAGTCCGATGGTTCGTATCGAGCTCTCCCACCACCGCCCACGACATTATTAAATTCGGCGTCGGCGAAGAAGTCCAGTTGGGAAGGCAAGGGAAAGCCAAGAGATGAGGACGGAGACGATAGCGGAAGTGACTCTGACCGACAATTGCCAGAAAGGAATGTCCCAGGCTACGGTCCAAGGAAGACGCGTCGGAGTAAGAGCCATTCTCCCGAGCCTCATCTTCTATTTTTTTTTGCTAGCGTGGCCCCACGATATGTCTATTGAGCAATTGGAGCGGTTTGGGCCCGGAACGCTGCCCGAGAAGGTGCAGCGCTGGTTGACCGGTGACTTGGGAGGAGAAGGAAGGGAGCATCGAGAACACACACTTCATGACGCAGTAAAGTGTGTATCTATGTCTACGGGCCGCATTAGCTTCGTGAATAACGACCTAAAACTCCAAACGGAGATGGACCCCCACGATAATCGATTGAAAGAATTTGTCGACGGTGTCTCCTCCGAATTAGACCTGAAAAGCGCATCTTACCATTTCGAAGATTTGAAAGAAGCCGGCATAACAGCTGAAGTATTCCGCGGCAAGCCAGCGATCATCAAAGACCTGGTCTTCAATGCATGTGCCGGACTTACATCTCCAGTCGGTGCCTTTCTTCTCCTTTACACGCTGAAAGGAAGCGACAGGCTTGATGGGAGATCCATCAAAGAGCCTCTTATATACAGAATTCCCGTTTCACACGCAGTACTTGAAAGCATCGGACGGATGCGAGACAGCCCTATCGAAAGATACTGGCGATATTCTCGTGGGTTGGGTGCAGCGAAAACAAACATATACAAGATACAAATGAACAGTGAGATTCTTGGGATATGTACTTCACGAGGATATACAACCTGGGATATGTACCAGCAGGGCAAGCTTCCAGAATCCTTGGCTTTCTGATGGACCAGTCAAAGATCGAGGATCAATAATCGTGTTATCTTGGCTCTGAAAGCGTTCTCTTGTCTTTAATTTACAGCCACTCTGTCTTCGATATTTCTTCTGGTCATTACTTCCGCCTGCTGTGCCTAAACATTGACATTAATGTGTATTGAATAATGTTGAACTAATGAGGCATTATTGGCTCACTTCTTTCTGTTGCACACATCCGATGTCCTGCGATCTCGGAGGCGCTATTCAATCCAATTCTTGTTCGAAGATGTGCCAGGTCGCGGTGAAAGAGGAGCTTGTGACGGTACTTCGTACGTATGTAGGCTCCAGCAAAATCGGGGGACTTTCCCCTAGGGAGTTGTCGGATCACTACTTGCAGTTCGTGGGAATCGTCAAACGGCAGCAGCGCCATGTTTACTTTGAAATTCTTCTATGTCTCACGTGTTTAACAAGTAATCAGTGTACAGATACCAAAGGGTCTGCTGGCTTTGTACTATGTAACTGGGATTATAGATCCACCTCTCTCCGATCCAGGATGAAGTATCATAACCAACTGCCCTACAAATGCGTAGCTACTGAACCCTCAAGAAGTTCCACTGCCACCGGATATATCACAAAAATGAATGCTAAATACACATGAAAAGATCTTGTCATAACGCGTGACTTGCCAGGAAGCCATCTATATCAACTCCAAAGGCCATAGAAAACTAGTATGCGGCAAGAAAGCTCTCCGATGTCGAAACCGGAAATATTCTCAACACCGTGATTCAGAACTGAAGGTAAAGTGATCGCCACAAAATACAATCGAATTCGAAGAACTGGCGTGAAGGTTTTCGAAATCTGAACAAGTAAAATGTTGAAGAAGGAAAAAGCGGTCTAAGTTGGTGCCGGATAGGACGGACGGGCGATGAAGCGATGACCCGTCAAAAGCCTAGGGCACCGGGACTCGGACGTCTTCTTCGTTGCCGATGGTTGGATCATGCACACTTATTTCTGCAAATCAGACATATTCCTTCTTCATTCTTCGCGGTGGGGAAATCCTCTGGTTTTGGCGTGAATAGTAAATTGATCATCTCTTTTTCACTATAGCCTTTCCATTCTCTGAGAGACCGTAGAACAATCGGAGCACGAACTTTCGCACGTTCATATTGCTGCGAAGCCGATGCCGTGACCTTAATATCCACCTCACCCTTAGCACGGGATCTGACTTCGTCGATGTCTACTCCGGTCTCTTTTGCCTCTTTGCGAATCAAGTCCTCGACCCAAGCTTCGCTCGTCGACTGGAAGCCTCTTGCAACGCCAAAGCCATGCTTCTGAGATATGGCTCCATGCGCAGCATAAGCCGCATACCGAAGGCGCCAAAAAATACCATTGTATCGTCACTGGTCTCCCATGCGTTCATGAGTCGTTCGGCGACCTGTTCGATGGCAGCATTCTGTTGGAACTTCTTGAGTTGTTCGGAAGCCTGGTCGACCGCAGAGCTCTCCTGGGAATTGGAGTAAGTGGCCTGGGTATATTCTGGGTCTGCTGCATCAATTATTTGAGGAGAAACTCGATCTGCTCGACTGGATACCTCTTGCATTCCTGCCACAATATATCCCAAGATTGCAGATGCGTTGTTGGTTGTGGTATTCTTATCGAGTCTGCTTAGAACAGCTTCGGCCAGTGCTGTACCAATCCGACTGGCGAAAGAGAGGTCTCCAGCGGTGAACCGGACAGTGGCAAATGGCACGGTGACAGATTCAAATTTCCTAGTGGACTTCATTCGTTAGTCAAAATTTCAAAGTTACTAGCAAAGGGATACCAACCAGATTCTCCTGCAAGATTTGCAGCATCTGGATTCCAGATAGCTCATAGGAACAGATCGATGATTTCTTGGGCTCAGAGACAATATTCGCCTTATAGCTTTCCCACTCTCGCTCCAATATGTTTTCGGTGATCTCAAGTTCTTGGGGGGTGATTTCTTGAGGTCTCACCCCTGATATTTGGAATTTGTTCCAAGCTTTCTATTACACGATTGTCAGAACTGGGACAATCAAGTTCTCTGGAGCGCTTACGGCAAGCTTTCCTAACAGGAAACAATGGTTGTGTTTCATCCACCACGTCGGAGTTGTTTTCATGCCTTTTATCAGCTGAGTATAGTCTCGCTGGCAAGCCGGGCTATCGGAGGGAGATGGAACCATCGGGCCATTGTTACCGGATATGACCTGTGCTAATGCGAGAAAGAATCCTTTGGTTTCCCGGAAGGCTGGATTCTGTGAAACATCAGAGATGTGCAACGAATTAATATTGAATGCCAGGGACTTACCTTTCGTAGGTATCTGGCGCAATTTTGCTCGGTATCAAAGAGCTCCTAGAGTAGCGTGTTAACTGAAATGTTTAAGAGGGACATCCTCGACGATCTTGATCTCGACTTACAAGATATGGCTCCTGGATGTTTGAAGTGAGCGCAATCTTCCGAGCCTGGGACGCTTGTATCAGTCCTGGAACAACATGTATATTAGGCACCACCTTGCACCCTTACTTCGACCCATCTCAACGCTCTCTCAGCCACCTCATCCTTCGCAACTCTTGTATTTGTCTCTGGACGCTTGTGATCGAATACCGCAACAATAGCGTTGTCAACTCCCTTCAATTCCAGTCGACCGAAATATTGTGAAAGGTTATCGCTACCGGCACCGGCGTCTGGGTAGGTGTAGTCAGCCGTCCAGCCAAGTGGTTTGTATATATTGTTCAGGACGTTGGCGGCTGGTACATGCTGGTCTTTGCGTTCAGGCGTATCGAACTGCTCGATCACGACTTCGCCAAAATCAGCGGTTCTAGAGGCCTGAGCGACTTGTGGATTCCGGCGCTTTCCATCCCAGCGCCGCTTGCGAGGTTGGTATGGTTCCATAGTGACTAAGGGGGGTTTTGAGTTGCGTGACGCGTGTAAGAGGGTTGATAAATTTGAGGGGAAGTTTAGGTTGAAGAGGAAAAGCTGACGTGTCGAGGAAAGGAAAATTTGCACGACATGCTGGGAAAAGATGTGAATTTCTACTCGCGATAAGAGATGACTCCCACCAATTCACATTTGCTCTCAAACCTTTACCGATTTCGGCTTCCCCTCGGCACTTGGAGATCCGATATCCGGTCACATTAAATTACTGTTTGAAAAATCAAAATAAAAAAATCGTCAGTAGTAAAAGGGTTTTGAACGAATGCCCGACATTGTGATTGTCTTGGAATGTAGCTTGAAGGTGAAACACAACTGGCAGCGGTCAAAGTTACAATAACACTTTCAAAATACGAAGTATTCATATCTAAGTAACATATGCTGAAGCTATCAGTCTACCATTCAGTTGAGAATACATGGAAATTGGGTACTTGCCAATGGGAAGCTTCTTGAAATCAGACAACTAGCTTACAGTTTACTACCCCTTTTTCCTCCCAAAATAAGCGAGGTCGCCTCACCACGATGCCAAGACTTACCGCCAAACAGGCTCTAATTTTCTAAGAAAAAGAATAAACAAGGAGGGGAATAATCTACACAGTACTGTCCCTTTGTTCTCTTGAATTTCTTGGGCTAGGAAATTTTTTCAATGACTAGTATGATGATAGAGAAGCCGCGCACATGCAAAAAGTGTCAGGGACTTACTTATTTTAACAATCGATCAGATACTTTTCGTCCAAGTTAAAAATTGGAACTACAGCCACAAAAAGCCAAAGAGCAGCGAAAAAAAAAAGTGTGCTTGAGGGATAAGTATACTAATTATCGATGAAGACGATGCAGCGTGGTATTCCCAAGTACTGGTTCTTCAGTACGAGGTCGTCGTAATAATCCCTGCCGTACTATGGCCATCACCATAGCCCGTTCGAGACCCCCTCAATGAGAGGAACGGGGCAACTAATGTGGTCATTAGAAGCCGATACACCCACCTTCAGAGATGATTTTGTTGCGCGTGATACTCGCATTCAATTATATATACCCCCCAACATCAGTGCCGAAGTTTACCCATGCACAAATCCCCGCCCCCGTTTCTCAACAGATTCATATTTGCTTTCCAACCTTTGCCGATTTCAGCGCCGTTGGAACCCGCACAGCCGATAGTGAGCAATTCTAATTGCATCTTTGGGAAACTTGAGAGGAACTAGCTATTAAATGAGTGCCGTCGTCAACTCACTTTCCTAGGGTCGTTTCGCGTGAAGGTGACACAACTACGAACGCAGCGACTATCTAATCTTAAACTAGACTTTCAAAATATGAACCATACACATCTGAAGTACATACGTTAATCCTCATGATCATTCCTTTTGAAATTGGCCAACTAGTAGCTTTCTGAGATCATGCTGCTAGGTTTCGTCTTCTCCGACCTTGTGAGCCCCCGCCCCCCCCTTTTTTTCAGATGAAATAAGCGAGCCGTTCCAGAGCAGCACCAAGCAACTGCAAAGATTGGGATGGACCAGAAGGCAGCCGTGGCACCTTTTTCCCTGTCGAAAAGAGTCGGACTTCAAGGATCTGCAAAGACTGCAAAAACATTAACTTGCGGAGAATATTTTGAAAATATCAAATCCAGTATCGCTTGAAGCGACGGTGGGCACCCCATACTGACACTGCGACAGCTACCACCTCCGCCTCCGCCTTCACCCCACCCCGCCCCCTTCCCCTCTCTCCTCAGAACGGTAGAAGAGAAAGAATAATGAACGAAGAAAGCTCCCTGAAAAATATTGAAAGGATGATTGGGCATTTAGTATCTCGAGCTCCAGGGCTACACGCCCTGTCACTGAACTTGAACAAAGGATGGAAGTAGGAACCCAAACTTCTGTGTTGAAGGAAGACTCGACGGGATTTGATATGAGAAAGCTCTTCACATTTATCGAATCCAATAAGTCTCGACATGTGGAACCATACTTTTTGGCTTTTGAGTATCTCCGACCATATAGTCTTACTCAAATCCAGGAGGACTTGGCCAGATGTCAACTGAACCTAGATCTAGCCAAATGGGTGTCGGATCGCAATGTGAAGCTGGATACAAGTAAGAAAGACATGAATGACATGAGACGTCTTTTGCACGAGTATGGTACATATCTCTCTTCTGTGCGATGGAATCATTGCTGACCTCCGTATGTCTCTAATAAGCCGAAGCAATTCGTGACTTCGATTTTATGAGCCATTTAGGGAAGATCGACGCGAGTGAGAAGGGTCGTCGGGTGAACGATTTGGACGCTCATTTTGAACCTCCTGCGGATCTTGATATCCACTACTCCGATACAATCTACCGGCTCGACGATGCTTCACCAGAGCCCGACGACGCGTTGCGCAAGTGGTTGAAGGACGGATTACCACCTTGGCTTGCGTACAGTCTCGAAGAAAAGAACGACCCGAATCGAAGCCTAGCCTACAGCAGACGGGAAACACCTCTCCATTTCTCTAAGTTCGTTGATCGGCTTGCACGATTTCTTCTTGCTTTTATTGGCGGAGCTTCCTTGGTTGTCCCTATGCTTGTTATGTCCATTCATCGCTCGAAAACTAAAAGTCTCGTAACTGTTTCTATTGCTGTTCTACTTTTTAGTTTTGTCTTATCTATGGCTTTAAAGTTGCGTAACAATGATGTTTTGGCGGCCACTGCGGCTTACGCAGCGGTTTTGGTTGTTTTTGTTGGAACTAGTACCACTTAAGAAACGGCGTCCAGAGGAGGAAGACTAAGTTTTTATTTTTAACATCTTGGATTAGTCTATAACTTGAATGAATTGCAATCTATAGGCGCAAGTAGATATCAATTGTGCCAAGTGAACCACAAGTCGATATTGACACTGCCGCCAAAAAGAACCCCAAAATCCATACCAAATTATCAGACTCACAAAATTCAGGCCATTTGTCTTGTCCGAAGTAGCAGAGGCAGATAATGCGCCTTTTTAGACCAAAAAATCTGGAACCTCTGGAAATACAAAGGTGGGAGGGATCTCATGACCCCACTCTGGAACCACTCACTTCACTTCAACATCATCATCAGACCCACCTCCTCTTTCAGTCCAATTAAACACAGCAATTATTTGAAATGGACTGTCTAGAATTTTCTTCCGTCCCAGACTGGGGCCAATCCCAAAAAGCCGACGGCTCCTACGGCACCACAACAATCCACTCCGAACACGCACTCGAAGGCAACCTTGACTCCATCCCTCTCATCGACATCTCTCCAATCTTCTCTGCCGACTTATCCGCTCGCCAAATTTATCGCAGCAAAACTCATGGACGCATGTATAAACGTCGGGTTTTTCTATGTTTCCAATCACGGCATTCCGCAAGACTTGGTGGATGGCGTGTTTGCATAAGGGAAGATGTTCTTTGACTTGAGCTTTGAGGAGAAAATGGAGGTTTATATTGGGAATACGCCGCATTATAGGGGGTTTACGCCGCTTTGTGGGGCGGGTACTGCTGGGAAAGATGGGAAGGGGAGTTTGTCTTCCAATTACTTTACACATTTCGCTTGAATATCTGACAAGATGAGCAGATGCGAACGAGGCCTTCGACTGGGGTCATGACAGTAGACTAACCGATGACACCGATGACCAGTTCGTGGATCCGTATATGCGGGGTGAAAACCATGGCCGGCACAGCTTCCTGGCTTTAAGGAGCATTTGTCGGAGTATTACAGGAGAATTAGCGAATTTTGCCGTATTATGGCGAGGAACGTCGCGTTGAGTCTTGGGCTTGAGGAGCAACATTTCGATAGCGTGTTGACGCATCCGGGGTGTAGTGCGTTGGTTGCTCATTATCCGCCGCAGGAAGCGGGGAGTGGGAATCTGGGCCTGAGTGCTCATACTGATGCCGAATATAGATCCCTTTCTCCTTTCTATCCTTTGAATATCTCCAAATGGCTAGCTGATATAAAGTAGTCTTCACAGTCCTAGCACCCGGCGACGTTAGAGCCCTGGAAGTCATGCGACGAGACGGGTATTGGATTTCTGCGCCGCCGAAAAAAGGGTGCTTCATCGTCAACGTGGGTGACCAACTCCAAGCCTGGTCAAATGATCTTTACGTCTCGACTTTACATCGTGTCTTGAATTATTCTGGACAAGAGCGCTACTCGGTGCCGTTCTTCTTTAGTGCTAATTATGAGAGTGTGTTCGAGGTAAGAGTTGTTGAAAATAGGAGTCGAAAGGAGCTGACAATGCTGCTAGCCGATCAAGGAGTTGATGAAAGATGGGCATGTTGCTTCGCATTCTCCATTGACTGCAGGTCAGGTAAGTGACAAAAACTAAGAGAAATGAGGTGTGCTGACAACATCTAGATGTATAAGGAGACTATGATCGGGTTTCATAAAGTCGCAGATACAATTCCGGAACTTGCAAAGTACAAGAATTAGAGACTCTTCTCGCCCTCCTGGCGCTGTAGACGCAACGAAACACAGTATCTAGCAAAAGGAACTCTAGATTCTACAAAAGATGGGCAAGAATAGATGCTACCGGCTAAAATCACCAGCAAGATCCATCGGCAGCACGAGCGTATCAGTGCAGTCAGAAAACAAAGGATTGTACTTGAAATCCGCTACTGTACGTTCAGATTCTCTGTGCAGTTTTTCCATACTGGAAAGACACAAGCTCGATAAGTCAAAGTTGGAGCAGAGTCCTGCTGGAAATTTGAAGCTTTGGCGCAGAACCTTTGAAGAGTAGCTTTGGTGTAACACAGTTATTCTGCATGTCGCTTTTGAAATTATTACTCCTGTCTTTCGGATTCACGGAAGTAAGTGCGTATGTATTCCATCAGCAATCTTGCAGTCCGTATTAAGACACTGCCCTTCAACCGGCACCAAACCTTACCAACCCCCAAACCCTTCGTCACCGACCGCGGCCTTTAAACTATAACTAGCGCCATATTTCAGCAGCACGCCTTTCGCAGCCGCTAGAGCCACACACTCATCCCAAGCCTCATAATTTTTTTTGTGAAAATCCGCATACGCGTACATACCGAGCACCTGTTCACATTAGCTCTGCCCTTCTATCAAACCCAATACCGAATGAAGCACGTACCATATGTTTCAATCCCTTCGGAACTCCAGAATTAAGAAGCTCAGCAACAGGCCCAAGAATAGAATCAGCGCAACGATGAATAACGAGCGTTTCAAAACTTTCCGGAAAGCCGTGCGCAAAAGTCTCACATTGCGCTGTCGTATAATACTCGTCTGTTTTAAACGGACGTCTGGGATCGGGACTCAAGGGGCTCTCTGTTTCTTCTCCGAGCAGCATCAAACCATCGACTTCCAGGTATTTCAGGGCTGAGAATGATCTCATATCGCCCAGCACGGGGTCATTAGGATTACTGCCAGGACCCATTTGGTACCACTCATCTCCGGGATCGAGGCTGAGATGCGTGAGAGTATGGCGGGAATGTTGGAGCGCGCGTTTGATATGTGTGCTTATGAGGTGCAGGCCCGAGATGTGGTAGCATTCAGCTTCGTATTTGAAATGCGTGAGTGAATTGAACCGCAATAGGAAGTTTTCCAATAATCTTGCATCCACCTGGCACTTCGTGAAGCTTAGCTTCTTGGCTGCGAGTGATGGGTGGCTCAGGACCAGCGCTTCGTCAACGCTGTAGAGTCCTTCGAAATGCAGCTCTTTTATGTCGGTCAATTTCAGAGCTGAGGAGATAAGTTCGGCGGATGTGCGTTGGAGGGGGATGAGTTGGTCGGCGATGTATTTTGGGGCTTTTGATGATAAAGATATACTGCGGAGTTTGGGGAAATAAGATGGCTCGTCGGCCGCGAATTCGAGGGTGCTTCTGATGGTGTGCGTTTCGACATTTTTGCCGCCGCGCAAGATTAATGTTTCGAGATTTTTGGAACACAGATAGATTAGTAGACCAGCTGCTGCGTCCCAGTTATCTTTCTCAGAGAGCCTAGCGAACCAGTCTTGTACCCATTCTTTTGACCAGCCGGCGTTGAGCAGCTGGGCTCGGATCCAGTTACGATCGATTTCTGTGAGGAATGAAGTATCGATGTCGGAGATACTGTGGCGCCGGCCAAGGATAGAAAGGTTGAGATGCTTGATAAAGGTTGCTAGGTAGGGCTTGGCAATGACTGAGCGGAGAAGGTTTGGGAGGGCGTGTTGACCGGTTTGCGTGAAGGTTGAATATATGGGGAGTTGGGTGATGTAATAAAATCGATGAGAGCATGTGTAGAAGCTCCAAAGACTTGAGCGGTCCAAATAGGTCAGTACCTCGAGAATGAGCTCTGGTGAGAGATCTTCTATTGTCATGATTGAGATGATAGTCAATTAAAAATTTGAATGCAGTAATCCCAGGCAGGGAATAACTGTGGATTATTAGAAGCTCATTGAAATATAAGATCTGAAGCCGGGACTTGCGAGAGTAATATTATCTGAATGTTCATGGAGGAGTCGCCGGTTGTTAAGATGGATTGAGGATCGCCAAGTGAGTCAGGAATCTTGGATCCTGCAGCCACGTGAGCTGTGCCTCAACCATGGTAAAAATACTCACCATACCTAGGTATGCACGAGAGAACCAGACATAGCTCATTCTCGGACCAAGCTATACATTAAAATGTATTGTAATGCTGGAACTCTTTCTTTGAGAGCAGCCCAAAAGCTAGCTAGCTGGGTATGCAATTCTGATCCCATCCCATACTCCACCACAAATATACAGCAACATTGCCATTTTAAATAGCAAGTTGTCATCATCGCCAATGATGTATTCCCAGTATACATTATACTCACACAAACGCTTCTTCAGCATACGCTAATAGGCAGCCCCTCATACACCACCCAATGCCAATGCAAGTCTAACGCCAATTCCCAAATGCCCCCACTCAACCGATCTCATTCATGAACCCCCCAGCTTGCATGAATTGTATTTAATATTCCCTCAGATCCGCCTAATTCCTTAATTCCTTTTCCTTATCTATTTCTCCTAATTCTGCTTTAATTACTAGACTAACATATTCTAATTATATTAAAATATCGAAGAATTTGCCGAGATATTTTTCTATTTTAAAAGTGAAGGGCCTCTTTTGATTTTATAAGATATTAATTAATATTAATATAATTTAATAGATTTTATTGACTTGATAAATTAGTTTTTGATATATAATAAAAAAGAAAAAAAATATTTATATAAAATTGCCATCGTTTAACTCTATATTAATTTAGTTAATAATTTTTAATATTTATAATAAATTTTTTATTATTTTTTTGTTTTTTTGTATAATATCGGTTCCGTTATAATTGCTCGTTGTTGATTATTTCGAAATATACCGTCCAAATCCGTAGTTATTAGTCTAAACAAATTTATAACAGAAGGCGATAAACTGGAGTTTATTTTTATACGATTGTATATTTCTTGCAGGTTCTAGTACTTCTTCATGCCATCCCCCAAAATCTCAAAAAGGTCCAAAAAGTGAAATGAAGCGGAGCTACAATCGCAGCACCCAAACCAGAGGAACCAATGATCGCTACTCGGAGTATTGAAAACATGGAACGTCTTAGAAGGGTGGCTCAAGAGGTGCTTATGACCTGGGGACATGCAGAGGTGTAGAACACATGATGCCGTCAGGGGAAGAAGCTCAAGAGAATCTTTGATTGTATGGAGTTGCCTCATTGTTGGTAGTGAATTGGCTTATTTCATTACATATACCACTTAAGTCAATAGCCGAAGTGGACCCATGTATTGACTTCGGCCGCCGCGAAATACGTCCCAACACTTGCCTAGCTCAATCTAGTATTATTTAGGAGTACAATATATACGTTGACATTAATTTTCCTACGATCTATTTTCAGTCCCGCAAAGTGATTGAAAAAGGCATTGCTAGGCGTCGAAAACTGCCCCAAAACCCTCAACACTATCGAGTTGAGCTAAAAGCCAGTAAAACGCGTATCTTTCATTTCCCGCTAGATTCATACTTCACTGAGGAGTCTTGCAAGTCTAAGAGCACGGAAGTCAGAATGGGAATCGTATACATTAGACTCTATTCTAAACAGGCATGCCCCTAAATATAATATGCCGACAAGGCTAACCCGACATCTAAGCCCCATGGAGGCCTTTCCACCTTCTACCTACAACCACTCCCATCGTCGTTGACACTTGCGGTCATCACAATTCTTGGAGTAGACCAGAGGTAAGAAAATAGAAATACTTAATCATCCCTCTGAATCTGTCAATCTCCTTCGAATCGTGGGCTGTCCTTTCGAAGAATTTTCTGAGGCACCCAGCTTCTAGATTATGGAGGATGAATAAACAGCTCCGGACCTGATTTCCCGTTTCCTTTACAATGTCTGCCATACGAACTCCAGTCCAGAATGCTACATTTGCTCCATTGACTAGAGGCTCGGTGCGATCGTAGAACTCAATAAATATGGTTACCAGCTCTGGGAAAGTTTTCAGGTGGTCACTTGCTTCTCGTGCCATCTTTTTGTAAGGAAAGCGACGGAACGAACGCTCCCATGAACGGGTCTATCGCACAGCAGAAGTCAGTAACGAGGCACAGTATGTTCTAGGGGTGGGGGATCAGCTTACTTGCCGTGCAGCAAGTCGGATAAACTCCTTGATCTCTTTGTCACGGATTGGAAATGCTTCGTATGTGACGGGCCTGACATCAGACATAGCTATACCGAGTTTTCGAGGGGGTTTGGTAGGATTCAGAGGGACCCGGGGAAGTTCCATTCGAGGAGGGTGATTATTGGGAGGTTGCGGTGGATTTGTGTTAACAGTGACTGGATGACCATTGGGAAGCCTCCAAGAAACTTTGCGAATAGATTCCAGGGTTCTGGTCGGTAAAGGCATTCCTGGAGCAGGAGGAAGAGACCTATACCCCTGCGTTGATGGTGGCGTCTTGGAACGTGGTTCGTAACTGAATTGTCCCATGACTGGGCTAGATTCACAACTGGGAGCGAGCACTTGGGCGGAAGCAGGTGATGGGGAACGCGTGATTCCATTGAAGCCACTTTTCCGAAGACCATTGTCAGAAACTGGAGCCGGCTGACTCCAGCTCATTCTAGTTTCGTTGGAACTTATAGAAGGATGGTGAAAACTACCTTGAACTCGACGATCAACAGCCTGCCGCATGGTATCAACTAAGTTCTGATCCAAAGGTCTTCGATTCGGAACAGGGCTGTGGTTATGTTGCGTTCCATGACCTCCATCGCAGGGAAGAGGACTCGCAGGTGGCGACTGCTGGAGGTCGAAATATACGTGTGGTGACGCTGGTGTAAGGATAAAGGGCCTCGGTGTCGAACTATCGCCAGATGTCGGGCCTAAACGTGCATTTAGGTCTTGAACATTGTTCAATGGGTCATCGTATGGGGGAAATGGTTCCGTCCTACGGACGTGATCAGCGGCTTCGTTTTGAAGGGGCTGTGGTTCCGATCGAGAACTATCCCTAGTGCGAGGAAATCCAGGAGGTTGTGGAATCCCATTGAGAAACCTCCAGCTTCCAGGACCTCCCAGAGACATGTTTGGCATACGGATGCTTGAAATGAATATGCTGCTGAAGATGAAGATTGATGTTGGTGACGGGGAAAGGAGAACCTCCCAGGAAGAGATGGGAAGGACTCTATGGGTATAAAAGGGGAAGGAACTCTCGAGGTTGAGTCGCTGCTGCAGTACGAAGTACTAAGGGGGCAATCATTTTTATTATCGCAAACGGTCGGCAGGTAGGAAAGAGCGAATATCAAAAGAAGCAAGCATCGACCCCTACGGCTGTAGTCGCTAACCAGAGAGTAAAAGATATGTAAAGGTTGAAGTAGAACGTAGCATAAACTTAAGTATGTGCGAAAACTCAATTATGAGAGACCGAGTATTTTATATTTGATATGGATTGTAAGAAAACATACAAAACTCGTTACGATCCAACCGACAGAGGCATTACGGCCTCGGGCACGACTCCAATTACCCAACTCCATTATAAAAACCCCAAAGGTCTAATTCTACTCACCACCATGCTTTTCAAAACATCGGCTTCATGCTTCAGCGACTGGCGATTGGAGGGAGTGTCCCCGATGTGATCAGTGCTGATCATGTCAACTTCATCCATATCCTCTTCTGGCGAGGTTGATCCGCCCGCGGCTCCCGCATCCGAATCGACTCCACTACCCACCTCCATCTTCACGCTTGTGTCTGATCCTCGTCTATCTGATGGAGCTTTAGAGCTTTTCGGAGCATCCGGTAAGTCCCCTGTGTGGGATTCAACATCTGGCTCTGGTGGGGTGACCTGATTCCCTGTACCCATCTGTTCTCCTTCCTCTCCAGCAGGCGACGCACATCCACTGAAGTCAACGAAATCCTCCAGCCAATCATGATCCGCGTTGGTGTATCTTGAAGACGTTTCGGCCTCTTGCCTCTCAATAGCGCGCTGCCTCGCTTTGACCCAATCAGTGCTCTTCATCAATTGGTTCACAGCAGGAACTGGCATGTTGTTTTGGGCAGGCTGCGATGACCAATTTGTCCCAAAATTGTGGGGAGTTCCCGCAAGACCCAAACCGAATCCAGGATTAGTACTCGGAGTCATTGGCCCTGTCGTCGTTGCAGAGCGTTGATTAAGAGGGTTATGAGTTGATGATTCCGTAGTTGTAGCTTGTTTGAGTGGATTGCGAGAAATCGACTGCCGGAAATCTTCTCGTTGTCTACCTGCCAACTCCGTAGTCGTTGCCTCCGCCGTATTTTGGCTGTGCGTGGATTGAAGATCGACTCCCTTAGAACCAGATGGAATTGCATTTCCCTGGCCATCTGCCAGTTGCTGGGTCCTGGCGCCTAGTGTTTGTGCCGGTCTCTGGGAACCATTCGGCACATCTCTGCTGACAACTAAATGATCGAATCCGCCCTTACAATTCTCCGGCACCGGCTGATTCATGCGCTGTCTCTCCTTCCACATCGCTACAATCTCCGACTTCATCCCATTGAAGAAGCTCCAGTCCAGCCGCTGAAGATGTGTCCACTCTTGTACAGCTCTGTTGTCCTTCCCGTTATTATTCGCAGACATCGTGAATTGAAAGTAGGTATTCCTGATCATATCTCCTAACCACTTGGAGACATTCGGCAGGGCAGCGAGAGCTTCCATCTCCTCTGCTTGGTTGAAAAGCTGTATACCAATCTTCCGTCCTTCGTACTCGGCCGTTGGGATTGTAGCGTTTTCCATCGCATGTTGAAGATTCTGCCATTGAGAAAGGGTAGCTACCAGGGACTGTAGAAGGAACTCTTTACGTTGTGCTGTTGGCCATATGTTCTATACACTCATCAGCAGAGCTCAGGGTCATATTTTGCTGGAACACTTGCCAGCTCGTCGATTTCGAGGATGAAGCGTCCTAGTTCATCGGCGGATCGTTCAGGCCTGCCGACATTGAGGTCTATATTTCGGCGATACATTGCTGATCCGTCTTCGAGATCGTTCAACAAGGGCCCATTGTATGTGAAACTTTCACTGAGGGCAAAGGTTGAGAAGGCGGCGCAGATTATCAAGTAGGTTGTTTCGATTCGTTTGCGAGTTTCTTTAGGATATCGCTATTCAATAAAAGTTGTAGAAGCAGAGAATAGGATATTCACTTGAATAATGTGGTAAGAAGAACAGGGCTAAAGCGAGGAGGAATGAAATAGCAAGCACGATTCTCAAGAAGACCTTCCATTGACTGGGAGTGAGAAGGCAGAAAGGAAGGGACGAAATCAGGGAGTGGCTCTTGCCTTTCCAAGGCTCGCTATCGATTCACGAGAGAAGTTATAGAAACGAGAAAGAACGCGTCGTTACCTGCCTTTCAAATGCTGTGTTATATGCGAGAAGGAAAGGCTCTTCAAGCACACTTGGCTATCTGAATTCTCGCTCGACAGGATGATTGGTAGCTCACGCAAGGCAGACCTTGACGACACGACGAAGCGATTTCTAAACCCCGCAAAGCGAACTAAACATCAACACCTACCTATGTACGGCTGACCAATGAGTTCAGCCTGCTAAGGGGAAACTCACCGCCAGCACTGGCGTTCCTACACACCCCACCGCCCGTTTACCTCGATCGTCCTCTTTTTATCTCCAGTCCAATGCAATTATCAGATGAGAAACTCCACTCCCCTTAAGGTCCGTTTCTCTCTCGTACGCTTGATCTTATATAACCTACTCCTCCATGCTCATACCAGCAGTAGTTGCGGTCTGCCCCTTCAACCACTGTCAGAGTAGCTGCTGACCCTTCTCTAAGCCTTCTCTCACGGAACGCACTTACCGCACTGTTGAACTCACCGACTCGGTCACCGCAACCTTGCACTCAAAACCTCGAAGACGATCAAGATAGTGATCAGCTTCCAAGTTACGGCTAGCTTTATACTGACACCAGTTGTTCAATTCAAGGCTTCTATGAGTACTCGCCGTTTCCTCCAAATACTGAATACCCCCTGACGACTGGGAAGTGGTGAATAAAGCAAGGTACCAAGAGCAAAACACGAACGAGCATTGTCAAGCCAAGGACCAGAATTGGTACCATGTCGCTAACGAGCAAGAGATATTCTTCTCCAGCGACATACAGTAAAATTGTCCTGTCGACATGTCAATTACATTATCAGAAGTAGCGGTACCATCTCAGATCATACAAAGGTACAGATAGAAATGTGTAGCAGAAGAAAAATTCTCACTGCGTCCTGATTTTACGCTAACCACGCAACACTATGAACACCAGGAGTTCTTCATTCTTAAGCTCGAGGGATGAATCTGACTTGACTCAAGGAAAATCAAGACTGGAGCGCACACATCGCTTGCCTCTCCTATCTCTTTCATTCAACAGCTCGCCTAACGTTACAATTAAGTATGTCTTTTCTAGAATCAGACAGCAAAACGAAATTCATCAAAACCAAAACTCCAAAACAGCAAGCAAGCAAAAATCACGAATTCAAGTCAGTAAACAACAACCTCATCCTCAGCTTAACTCTTCATCATTAAAATTAACCTATTCCCCAATTCCCAATTCCCACTGCTCACAAATTATAATTATCCCACAAACTCCCCACCCGCACCTTCCCCATCCACCCCTCCACGTCCCCCGTACTCTTAACCACGACCCCAACCCTCCTCTCCTCCCCCCTAAGCATCCAAAACCCATTGCTTTCAAAATTCCCCAACATACCAGCCGGCATCTCAAGCCACACCCAAGCCGCTACGCCCTTTGTCGCTTTCACAACAAAAGTTTCATCCTTTTCATCGTAGGATAGTGTTAGGCCCGGGTCTTGGAGTTTGGCGGTGCGGAGGGAGAGCGCGTGGAATATGTATTCGTGCGTGAATACTTTTGTTGAATTCGTGGAGGTGGAGGGGGAATTGGGGAGCGTGCCGTGGGCTGTGATGTTCATTTTGAGGAAGGCGTTGCTGAGGTCGTAGCCAAGCGTGTACGTATTCCCCTTCCAAACCATCGTAGTATTCAACGCCCCCACCTCAAACTCGACATCCTCTCTCTCCCCCAGCATCGTCCCATCATACGCAAACCAAGCCAAACTCGCCGTCCCCTTCGCAGCCGTCCAAAGATCAGACGTAACATACGCGCTCAAATCGCCCGTAACGTAATCCCAATAACTGGCTATAATAACCGGTTGGTAGATATCTTTAGCGATATAATGCAACACCTTCCACCTTCCATCATACTCTATCCCCGCCCACGTAGGAGCCTGCCATATATCCTCCAGCTGCCAATACAAACTGCCCAACTGCCTCTCTTTCATGCCCGAGCCGCGCCGGTAATACGTGATTTGTGACCTATAGAAATCCGCCTGGAAGATCTGCGTCGTGTGGCACCATTTGCTGAAAGTATCGAGTGAGGAATTGGGGGAGGAGAGGGGGGGTGTGGGGTAGTATGTTTGTGCCGCTAGTGTCATTTCGGCCATGCCTTTGGAGGAGTTGATGTAGTTTGTGGTGGAGGGACCGCCTGGGGGGTAGTGGTGGTTGCGTAGGATGATGGGGGTGCTGTTAAAGTGCAGATCTGAGGGCGCTAGGGCTTGTTGCCATGTTTGAAGAGAGGGCATGGAGTGGAAGCCGAATTCGTTTGCGAAGCGGCCGACGGGGTAGGTGGAGAGGTCGAATGCGACCAGGGAGTTGTAGTTGTAGTGGTCTGTGTCCCCGTAGATACTGCCCGCTGTTTTATTGTCGTATCGTTGAATCATTGGTATAGGAAGAGAGAAGTCTAGTTCGAGGTAGCCGTTGGTGGTACTGCTTGGGATATAGGAGATTGATTTCGTGTTTCCGTAGACAGCTGGGAGAAGGACGTCAAGAAACAGTTGCTCGTATTCGTTGCGCCATTTTGGATTGCCAGGGTCTAAGCCTTCGGCTGTGGGGAGCTCGAGGTTCTCGAGTTCGTTGCCGCCGGCCCAGAGGGCGATGGATGGATGGTGGTTTACGCGGCGGACGTTGTAGTTTGCTTCTTCTTTGACGTTGGCTAGGAATTCTGGATGCACGGGGTATAAAGCGTCCCCGAATTCAAATTCGCTCCAGAGTAAGATTCCCATCTCATCCGCGATATCGAAGAGGAAGTCTGGAGAATAGGCGCCGCTGGCCCATACTCGTAGCATATTTTGATTTCCATCCACAACCGATTGAAACAGCTGTCTCATTTTCGTCTCCGTGACTCGTGGCCAGAACGCATCAGGTGGGATGAAATTGGAGCCTTTGGCGTAGAACTCATGGCCGTTGATCTCAAAATGCCAATTGTTCCCCGGAGCAATACCCTGTGCAAGCTGTGCATCCGAAATAGGCGTCATATTCAGCACGATCGTCCTGAACCCACTCCTCTTCGTCACTGTAGCCAGAGTATTTCCCCCGTCAACCACAGTAATCTTGAAATAGTAAAGATTCTGAGGTCCCAGTCCATTCGGCCACCAAAGATCGAACTTCTCCCCATCCACAACAATACTCCCAGTAATCGTCTCTCCCTGAGCCGTAACATTCTGCAAATCCCCACTCGCAACAGTCTTGTTACTCATATCCAAAATCTCTAACTTCATCCCCGCCGTACTCGACACACTCCCCAGCAAATCCAAACTCGCATTAACCACCCACGGCGCATTCTGATCCGGCGGCAAATTATTCAACTGTCCCTGCCGATAAATATCCAAAAGCGTATTCCTCACATAAATCCCGGAATCAGGAAGTTGAACCACATAAGCAGGCTGCCAGATTCCCGCCGGCGCGAACGCAGGACCCCAGTCCCAGCCGAAATCACTCTGCTCTTTACGCATGAATTGGCGGTTGGGGAATTCAAAAAGTCCTTCTACGCCATAGGGCCATGTTTCCTGGCCGGGTTCAGCGGCGATATCGGCTGTGATGTTTACAGCGGAGCCGAAATTGATGTTTAGAGTTGGAGGACCGGAACAGGATGCTAGGAGGGAGGAGACGTCGAAGTGGTATTGGCGGAATTGGTTGTTGGTTGATGCTACGTGTTGGTTGCAGAGGGAGATGGAGGTGAAGGTGTCTAGGCCGTTGAAGAGAAGGTGTGTTGAGAGGTTGCTTGATGTATTTCTAAAGTTGTCAGATGGATTTATATTATACGGATGGAACGATATGGAATCAGGAATATCACTCACAGCCCCTCCAAAGCAGTCTCATACGTCCAATTCCCATACGTAACCCACCGCAACTCAAAATCCCCCAACCCAAAATACGGATCCGGAATCACGCCCTCCCGATATAAATCCAAATGCACCTGACTAGGCACTCGTCCCGGCACCGTAATATTGGTATAAGTAGGAGAAGTAAGCGTCCATTTCAGCGTACTGAGATCCAGCGTCTGCGCTATCGCTAGTGAGGTAGTTGTGTAAAGCGCCGGGAAGAGACGCGTGAGCTTCATGACTGCGAAGGATGAGGAGAAAGGAAATTGGGAGAGCAGAGACGCGAAGAAGGGGAACATCGTCACGTTATTGAGGGGAAGCTTTTTATTTTATATGCATGAGTAGTATTCTGCATATGCACCGCGCTATGATCGGCCGGCAAGTGTCAACTCAATCTGCTTAAGCTCACCGCACTGCAAGGCATATGATGTCAGGTTGTAGGCACTTGCCATATTGGTCGCGGAAGGAAACGTTACGAGCAGGTTCGAGGTAACAGTGAGCCAGGAACAGGTTGTTGAATTGTGGGGTTGGGGGAGAGGGGTTGCGAGAGTTCGGGTGATTTTTTGAGGTGATCGACATGGGTGGCTTGTGCTAGCCGGAGTTGGATGGGGGAGGGAGGTATTTGCGAGCCGCATCGGGTATACACGATGTTTCTTATGGAAAGACTTAGATGTGATGATTTTTTGATGTTGGGACTGTTTTTGACTGGTATTTGGTAAATACTATTCTAATAAAAGGATGCTGAGGCGTTGTAGACCTGTAAGCCTTGGTCAGGTCCGAGTGGGAAGCCGCGTCATGTTACTGAAAGAAGCTACTTTTGAGTACTTCGTAGGTTCAGGTGTTGCTCATAAATTTCGTATAGTTGAATCGAAAGCCTAATTGTGCACTGCCCCGATTGCCCTAGAGAGATGGTGACAGAGACCCGAGCCAGAAGAGGGGGCTTCTAGGTAAGTATGTACTTCAACAGAAGTCACATCTAATTTTAAACGTCGTTTAAGAGGTTCATCATATGATAGGTCGAATGCTTCAGTATGAGTCTATACCACCATTATGCAGTTTATTGTTCCTGATGTATCATACAGACGTACAAAGAAAAGTGTTGCAGGATATGTGCAAATACAACTGAACGTCTCAACCAAGCAGCCATCTCGGCCACATCGTCAAGAGCATCCACGCCCTGCCTCTATCACCCCACAACTATCTATCATCCCCATCTCCCAACCTTCCCCTTTTTCAGCACTCAGTGGTGAGCACCAGTATCGCCCCTGTAACCAACAAGCTTCATTCGGCCAATCATCTCGCCCACTGTGAAGAATCCCAAGAGCTCTGCGACGACAACACCGCCAGCTACCAATTGGGTGGTGCTGAGATTGTTTCGGAAGTTTTGCAGGCTGTTTGTGAGCTGGGAGATGGCTGGGCCGGGGTTTCGTGCGGATTGGAAAAGACGTTGATAAGTCGATTGGAATGTAGAAACGGGACTAAAAGCATTAAATCAGTACCATACTCAGTTCCCAATCCCCGACGAATAACTTACGGAGGCGCCATCTTCTGTCCCTGGAAAACGAGCTTCGAGAGCTCCAATCCAACTCGTGCGTAGTAGACGGTAGGAGGAATTTGTCCTAATCACACACAAATCAGCCATTGACTCCCCAAACATCCACACCCACATCCCAACCCCCCCTACAAATCAAAAACTTACGCTCAATAAACTTAATCAGCCGCCCAGTACGCCCACCAATCTTCCCAAGCGCATTCCCAGCACTCTTCGCCGCACTACTAATCGCCGGCCCAGCAGAAGAAGTAACCCTCGACAGACCCTCCGAAGCTTTCGACTTGTACTCCGCAGCAGTCTGCGAAGCCTTGGACGCTGTATCCTTGGCTGCTTCGCTGGCTTTAGCTGTGGTAGATGATTCGAAGCGGCGAGCTGTTCGGGAAGGGAGCTTTGCCGATTGCCGCAGCACGGCGCGCGAGAGGGAGACGTTTAATGACATGGTGTTTTGATTATTTCTGACGTTGTGTGCGCCAGGAGAGAACGAAGGAAATACGAACTGAACCGCGATGAGAGGGACGGTGGTGGGCGGGCAATTGGGTCGTTGGGAGGAATATCGCGCGAGGTTCGAGAAAATGTTCGTTCGCCGGTGGCCGGGTGAACCAGGGAAGGGAGTTACGTAAGCAGAGTTTTTGAGCTTGGCTTGCGGCTGCCCGAGCGTATCAGATGTTAGAGAGCTTCAAAATTTATACCGCGAGATGCGGAGACAAAAAAGACGATCTCATTTCAGGATGATCTAGAAGCTATGCAATGTCTCGAAATTCATATCCAACGCCTACATCGTCTACTACTCAATCTTCGCTCTTTATTTGCACCTTGATAGCGCCCGTCTTTGGATCTGCCGCCGTAGCAAATGCCTTGATTGCGTCCTCCAACTGGTAGCGATGTGTGACCAACTTCTGCATATCAATGATGCCGCTCTGCACAAGACGGATGGCTCTTGGCCAGGTGTTGCTGTATCTGTACTGAAACTGCAGGTCGATTTCCCGAACGCTCAATCGCATGAATGGGATGTTCATCTCGTTCTTTCCAACGCCGATCACGAAGACCTTGCCTCCGAACTTCATTGCCCAGATCGCAGCAGACACACTGCTCTCGACTCCCGTGCATTCCAGCGCGACTGCCGGTTCAATGCCCCCAAACGCCTCTACAATGGCTTTGGCAGAGTCCTCGGCAGACATGCGCTCAACCTTGTACGTGGTGACTGACGGCACAATCTTCTTTGCGAACTCCAGCCTTCCTTCGTCGATATCTGTGATGACAATGGGACATGCGCCTGCAGCTTGACAGCAGAGCAAAGTGATGAGACCGATAGGACCAGCTCCGCAGATGAGAACTGGGTCTCCCAATCGCACACCAGATCTCTGCATGCAGGCCAAAGAAACGCTCAACGGCTCCAATAATGCGCCATCCTCGAATGACATGTCGCCAATCTTATGGCACCAGATAGCTGGGTGGTTGACATATCTGCGGAGGAGACCGGGCACAGGCGGGGTGGACAGGAATTGGACCTTTTCGCAGCCGTTGTATCTGCCAGTAAGACATGGCTCGCATTCGTTGCAGATGACATTGGGTTCGATAGCGACACGGTCTCCCACTTTCAAGTGTTCCACGGAAGGGTGCACTGCCAATATGACGCCTGCGGATTCATGGCCAAGAATGTGTGTATCGGTAACGATCATGGGCCCAATGCAGCCAGCATGCCAGAAGTGTACATCTGATCTGAAGCCGTGTCAGTCTTGTTTTCGAAGCTGTTTATGTGGAACTTACCCGCAGATACCTGTACTCTTGATTCCGACAGTTACTTCTCCCGGATTCAAGCTGTCCCCCTTCTCTACACTCTCGAGAGAAGGCTGGGCCTCGGCGACCCAGAGATCATGTTCTGGGTTCGTATACACCCCAATATTGGCCTTGGAAGGCCTTTCCATCTTCGAAGGTAAAATATCCGTGGCTGAGGGAGACATGTTTGCAGGTTTCTGGTGGTTGGCGTTTCCAGATAGACTCCAAGGACGGGATAAATTCCAATTGCAAGACCAGGGGCAGGGCAGCAGATATCTTGTTAAATGACCCCCAAAGTACTCAATGTCGGCAAAGTAAATAATGCGCCTGTAATTGCAATTATCCGCAAGTTGGCAGTGCAGGCATGCCACCAGTTTTAGAGACACGGCGAAAAGGACCTGAGCAAGCTAACGGCGCGATCGCGAGGACCTTGGCCTCCACGAATCAGGGTCTACGCCCAGGACGACGTCTCCCGAGCAGTATTCCGGCGTATGCATCCACGCGTCCACACATGTTAAATTCTCCCCACGACAGGTCTTTGGTGGCTTTGGTGGTGGCTTTGGTGGTGGGGCCCGAGGAGATCGGTGGGATTCGAGCCGACTGTGCTGTAGTACTGTAACGGGCCAGACGGCCTCTGAAGCCGATGCGCACCAATCACCCGCCCTCGCCCTCGCCCTCGTCCGCGATTATTGTTTCTCTCTTTTCGTTGTCATTTTCTTCTCACTTCAAGGTTCAAGGTTCAAGGTTGGAATCAAGCGTCCTTCTTCTCTCGGTGGGGTGGGGTAGGTTACACGTGACGGGGACGGGGTATATCCCATTCTTACGTTTCTACGTTTCTAATTAATTGCGGCTTTTTGTTTGGAGGCTGGTAGCTGGTGCAGTGTGGGCCAGCCGTCTGCATTGGAGTGCTTCTGGCTGTTGGTAATGGCGTCGTCATGCATGATTGTCCGATGGAGGCTCTTTCCGATATTGCCCCTCACTTCTCACTTCAACCTCCGATTTTGTAATTAAGTTTATAATTTAATTTCATTTCTTTCTACTGCGCGTAATAACGATTTCTCTGCCAAGTCTTTTCATTTCAAAAGTAAGGAAATTCTATCCTCGAGTCAGATCCCCCTCTTGGCTCTCTCTTCTCCTACCTACACTACCCACACTACCCCACTCTTCCCCGGATCCCGGATATCCCAATCCAGTAACCACCTCACCCTCACCCTCACCCTCACCACCACAGCCATGCCACCCATCCCCGCCACGCCCATCAAACTCGCCATCCTCGACGACTACCAAAATATCTCCCTCCAACACTTCACCCACCTAAAACCCACCATCGAAATAACAGTCTTCAACGACACCCTCCTCCCCTTCAACCACCCCTCAACCCCAGACTCCACCAAAAATGCCCTCATCACCCGCCTCAAACCCTACACCCTCATCGCCAGCATGCGCGAACGAACCCCCTTCCCAGAAGCCCTTCTCACACAACTCCCTAACCTAAAACTCCTGCTCACTACCGGCCGTCGGAACGCAAGTATCGATATGAAAGCCGCAAGGGAGCTAGGCATCCACGTGACAGGCACCGAGGGGGTGAAAAGTAAAAAGGGGCCCGATAGCACGACGCAGCATACTGTTGCGCTTATCCTGGGCTTGGCGAGGGGACTGGCGGAGGGTGATAGGGTGGTTAGAGAGGGGGGATGGCAGACTGGGTTGGCGACGGGGTTGAGTGGGAAGGTGTTCGCGACGGTTGGACTTGGGAGGTTGGGCGTTGCTGTGGCGAGGATTATGAGTTTGGGGTTTGGGATGGATGTTTTGTGCTGGAGTGAGAATCTGACGCAGGAAAGGGCGGATGAACAAGCTCGATCTGCTGGCTTACCGGTTGAAAACGAGGACGGGGAGAAGACGTTTAAGGTTGTGAGTAAGGAAGAATTGTTTACGCAGGCGGATGTGCTGAGTGTTCATTATGTACTTTCTGATCGCAGTCGTGGGTTAATTGGGAAGCAAGATTTGGGGAGGATGAAGGGGAGTGCGCTTTTTGTTAATACGTCACGCGGACCGATTGTGGATGATGATGCGTTGTTTGAGTGTTTGAAGGAGGGTGGCATTAGGGGCGCGGCGTTGGATGTTTTTGAGGTTGAGCCGTTGCCGGGGGGCGATAGGTGGAGGACGGAGGAGTTTGGGGGGAGGGTGTTGTTGAGTCCGCATATGGGGTATGTGGAGGAGGAGACTATGGCTGCTGTAAGTCATTCCTTTTTCTTTTATTTTGTGGTGTTGGGTTTGCTGTTTTTGGGGGTGGGGGATGCGAGAAGACGTGGTGCTGACTTTTTGGTAGTGGTATACAGAACAGGCTGAGATTGTCGAGAGGTGGGTTAAGGGTGAGGATTTGCAGGATGTTTTGTTGAATTAGGTGGTGTATCAACATAAATGGTTTGCTTTTGCTGTTTCATGTGCTGGTGGACTTTTTGCTTGCGAGAGACTGCGGTGGGTGCGAGCTTTGGTTGGAAGATGGAAGGATATGATGCTGTTAGGTGACAACGAGTCGGTCCTATTGTGACTGGCAATTCTGCCAATGTGCATAATTCTTTTAGTTCTGAAACACAAGTGCTGAATAGGTTTCGTCGATGCTTTTTCGAGTTGTGCTATGTTTCCTCGCAATGGACTCGGCCGGTGTAGGCCGTCATATTCGCCAGAACCAATAGAATCCGTTTCTATCGGCAGTCTCAAATTGCCAGGAAGACTGAATTTTGGGTAGGACGAAGAGTGGCTTGTTACGGGAGCTCCCAGAAGGTACCACTTTTAGCTCTAGCCTGGTACTGTTACGTGTCCGTGGCCCAGACTTGGAGACTTGAGCGATGGCGTTTTGGTGTGTTAGTTGTTTGCTTATCTTGCTATATTGCAGCCTGGGTTCTCCCTACCTCTTTGTTTGCCGAGGAACCTCCAGTATTTGGGAAAAGAAAGCTAGATCCAAAGTTCCAGAATAAATGGATGAATGTCAAGCCTTAACATTCAGAATTGAATATTTCGGGAGTTCTCTTTCACGAACCAATCAGTATCATTCTATTTACCCGACAAAGATCAATTTTATTGGTATATGTATATGTAGCGAAATAAAACATTCTTCCATGCCATTTTGGCCTGGGTCAGTCCCTGGGTCAAAGAGCGTCTGTAGGCACTGCTGCTCGAAGAGCCACCGGTCTTCACACAGACTGCTCCGCGAGGAGTGCTGTCGCTGGGGACCTGGATCAATGGACGCACTTCGGTGCTCGAGAAAGTGTTTCCGTGATTCTCAGACTAGGTGATGTTCGCTGGTCGGCATCGGTTACTGCGCTGAGTATATATATTTTGGCTTTCTGAAATGGTGTGCCGAGACAGGCTGTGTGGTTCGGATGTGGGAAAAAAGGTTCTTGTTTCTCCCTGTCAGCTAATATATGCCTTCAGCTCGCAAACATCTTTCCCCTTTTTTCTTTTTCTTTCAAAGGGCGTTGATGCATCAATGATTGCGGTCAAGGGTAGCAGTTATGAGTGCATAGCGATTACTGTACTTTTTGTGATTGTTGTCCGTCGTCCCCAAGTCCCATTGGCCAACCCAAGAGCCTGCCTTAGTTTACCAAACGGACCACCCCTCAGTCACACAGGTGAATGAACAAAAGAATATAATTGAACGAGGTTGCAGGGTATGACAAGATTCAATTCCGCTAGAGTGAACCGTTGTAACAGAGTGTAGGGTACGGAACAAGCCGGTGGAGAAGCCAAAGGTAGTGTCAGGGGAGGCTTGGATACAAACTAGCAAAGGAGTGCAATGAGTAGATTGAAGTACTATCAGTTTACTGGTGTCTTGAACCTACTCACTGAGATTGGGTATTAAAGATGCTAGTATTAAGATAGTCTAGGCTATAGTAGCTAAAATCTCAAAGCTTTTTTCCCAGTGTCCGAGGACAGGCGATGCACATAAAAATCCCCTGCATAAACCTCCAATTCACATAATATCGACCCACATCGGGAGACCTCCACAGGTCCCGTGGACTCACCACTTTACCACTCTCTTCTTGCCTCATATCCCACATGGCAGCCCTACTTAAGCTTTTTAAATCGTTACGAGCTATCGTCTCTCCGACCAAGCCACAATGTCTCCGAATGCACCTGGCCAAACGTGTAGCGACTCCTTTGGAGCAAAACAGGAGTCTGCCGCTGATGCACTGGCATGCCCAATACTCCGTACCATAACGATACCACGGACCTATCGACTGCTTCTACAGACAGGTTTCCATCGCACTGGCCACTTGCAGCACCACCACAATTACCTGCTCCTCCGGGTAGGTTTCTATCACACTGACCACTTGTACCGCTGCCGTCGTCAGCTTCTCGTCTCCCATCACAATTGTCATTTTAGCCCCGAAGCCGTCAACTGCAACTTCAAACAATTTCCCGTCACACTGGCCACTTACAGCACCGCCTGCCCCCCCCCCCCCCCCCCCCCCCCCCCCCCACCCACCCCCCCACCCC
>Ga0247778_1000250_pt1 | contig 89126 bp, 73 predicted proteins | sample UWRJL049202B5_FD_179939 | JGI IMG/M metagenome (GOLD analysis project Ga0247778, IMG submission 179939) | Plant litter microbial communities from Arlington Agricultural Research Station in Wisconsin, United States - UWRJ-L049-202B-5 | ecosystem: Environmental > Terrestrial > Plant litter >... | reverse complement strand
AAGCTCGATCCAGAAGAACTGAACGCCCCACTCTGCTCGTTCACGATTCCAGCCGCCTGAGCGCCTGAATGGCGGCCGCGCGGCCATAAAGATGGGTTCCGCGCAGCGCTTACGAAGCGACGGTACGGCTGGCAATAATAGCGCCGCCCCAAGCAAAGACTCAACGAGTGATGCATTTGACAAGCACAGCCGCTACTTGCCCGTGGCGGTGCGGCGAGCGACCTACGATCGGGATGGCGGGAGCTGTGCGTTCGTCTGCGCCGAAGGCCGACGTTGCGGCGCGCAGACCTTCGTCGCATTCGGCCGGGTCAAGCCCTTTGCGAAACAAGGCGTGGCCGAAGACCGCGATCTTCGTTTGCCGTGCAAGGCTCCGTAAGGCTCACAATCTCTTGCACGCTCGCCACTATTTCGCATTTTCAGGCTCTCCCGAACCGCGACGCCGAAGGCTGGGACGGCTCGGCTGTGATGCGTGACCATCAACCCCCCAAACGAACATTGACACTCTTCGCGCTAACCCATAGTATCTTCCCCATGTCGCCCTGCGTGTGCACCTTCACCTCGCGCTCGAATTGCAATAATTCGAATGGGGACGTGCGCATGTAGCGCTGGTTGGTTCATCGGGTTCGCCTGACGCCCTTCCAGTTCGCTGGGAGGGCGTTTTGCATTTCAGGCCTATTTTCGGCTCGCCGCGGGTGTCTAGGTCACTGGCCAGCCGACGCGGGAGTGGTCATGCATCGTTATCGAACACATCACACAGGCACCGTGACCGAGGTCGCGGTTGGGTCACAGGTGCGCCTCGCCGGTTGGATCGCGAAGAAGCGCGATCATCATGGGGTAGTGTTCCTGGATTTGCGAGACGCGCGCGGCAGGTTGCAATTGGTCGTTGAAGCTGATTCAGACGCCGTTGCGAGCGCGCGCAGCCTCTCGCTCGAGTCGGTCGTGTCCGTGACCGGATACGTCGTTCGACGCAGCGAGGCAAGCCGCAACGCGCGCCTGTCAACGGGTGACATCGAGCTGCGTGTCGAGAAGTTGGAAGTACTGAGCGCGGCCGCCCCGTTGCCGTTCGCGCTGGATTCGAGCAAAACGCCCGAGGAGTTGCGGCTCAAGCATCGCTACCTCGATCTTCGCGGGGCGCGCCAGCGGAAGAACCTAGAGCTGCGCTCGGCCTTGATCGCGAGTTTGCGGCGCCGGATGTTGGCGGCAGATTTCATGGAAATCCAGACTCCGATTTTGACGGCAAGCTCACCGGAGGGAGCGCGTGATTTTTTGGTGCCGAGTCGGCTCCGCCCCGGCAAATTCTACGCGCTGCCGCAGGCGCCGCAGTTGTTCAAGCAACTCTTGATGGTTTCCGGAGTCGATCGCTATTTTCAAATTGCGCCGTGCTTCAGAGCCGAAGACGCCCGCGCGGATCGGTCACCCGGTGAATTCTACCAGCTCGATGTGGAGCTTTCGTTCGTTACCCAAGCCGATGTGTTCGAAGCGATTGAACCGATCATTGCCGGCGTATTCGCAGAATTCGCGCGCCACCCCAGCGATCAGGCGCCATTTCGCCAAATCAGCTACGAGCAGGCGATGATCGGTTATGGCAGCGACAAGCCAGACCTCCGAAACCCCATCGTCGGCGTCGCGCTGGACGGTTTCATACGTGGCACGGGGTGCGGCGCGATCAGTGAAGCCGCCCGCGCGGGCCATGCAGTGCGTGGATTTCGCCTGCCGGGTGCGGCCGCTCAACCGCGGCGCTTCTTCGACGCGCTCGCAGCCGTGTGCGCCGAACGAGAAGCGCTGCTCGCCCATCTGACTCTGGGCGAGCCAGAGAGAGGCGCGCTGAGCAAGCTACCGACTGCGACGAGGCAGGCTGTGCGCGCCGAATTGGCCGGCGTGCCGGGAGACGCTTTGCTACTCGTCGCCGCTAAACCGCCTCGGATCGCCGGTCTGACGGCGGCGTTGCGTATCCTGATTGGAGCGGAGCTCGGCCTGTGTGAGAGCGGCGCCTATCGCTTTTGCTGGGTCGTGGATTACCCGATGTTCGAGCGCGATGCAGCGAGCGGCGCGATTGCGTTTTCACACAACCCGTTTTCGATGCCGCAAGGTGGCCTAGAAGCGCTGCGTGGTGATCCCCTCGCGGTACGCGCGTTCCAGTACGATTTGGTGTGCAATGGCGTGGAGTTATCGAGCGGCGCGATCCGCAACCATGTGCCTGAAATCATGCGCCGGGTGTTCGAAATCGCCGGCTACTCGCGCTCGGAGCTCGAAGCGCGATTCTCGGGCCTATACCAGGCTTTTCACTTTGGCGCGCCGCCGCACGGTGGGCTCGCGCCCGGCATCGACCGCCTGTTGATGCTGATCGCCGACGAGCCCAACATTCGGGAGGTGATCGCCTTCCCGATGACTCAAGGCGCCGAAGATTTGTTGATGGGTGCGCCTTCCGAGGTGTCCGAGGCCCAGCTCCGCGAGCTGCACTTGAAGCTGAACGGCTAGAGCTTCGCGATCCAGTCGCCGATTTCCGGCAAGGGCAGGGTCATGGTGGTCGCTCCAGCGCGCACGGCGCTGCCGGGCATGCCGTAGACGACGGCCGTGAGCTCGCTCTCCGCGATCACGATGCCGCCTGCGTCGAGAATGGCGCGCGCACCTTGCACACCGTCGTCACCCATGCCGGTCAGGATCACGCCGATGGCGCGCTTGCCGACGGCGTAGGCCACGCTGGTCAGCAGGCGATCGGCGCTGGGCACGTAGCGGTCGCGCTCGTCTGGCGGGCGCACACGCATGCGCAGCGGGCCCTTGGGCGGCATCTCGAGCTCCATGCATTGCTTGCCCGGACAGACGTAGCCCATGCCCTCGCCCAGCGGATCCATGTCCTGAGCCTCCGCGACGCGCAGCGCGCTCCGGCGATCCAAGCGCTCGGCGAACGTGCGCGTGAACTTGTCCGGCATGTGCTGCGCGATGACCACGGCGAATTTCGAATTTTCGGGCAGGCGCGAAAAGATTTCCATCAGCGCGCTCGGGCCGCCGGTGGAAGAGGCAATCGCCACGACCTGCCGCGGCGCAATCATGATCGAAGCGGGCCGCGCCTCCGGCGTACTGGGCTGAAGGGGCAAATCGGGCAGGCGGCGCGCGGCGAAGGGCGCCAGGCGCACCGTGCGCGCCAGAGTGACTTTGCGCAGCAGCTCGTCGCGGATGGCGGCCAGATCCGGATCCGCGTAGCGATCCGGCTTGGCGACGAAGTCGAGCGCGCCCAGCTCGAGCGCTTTGAACACGTTTTCTTTCTGGCTGTAGCTGGAGACCACGATCACCGGTGTCGGCATCTTGGTCATCAGGATGCGCAGCAAGGTGAAGCCATCCATGCGCGGCATTTCCAGATCGAGCGTGATCACGTCCGGCCGCAACATGCTGACCAGGCGCAGCGCCTCTTCGCCATCGGCCGCTTTGCCCACGACCTCGACGTCGGAGCTCGTCGATAGGATTTCGGTGATGCTACGGCGGTTGAACACCGAGTCGTCGACGATCAACACGCGTAGCGGAGGATGTGCCTGACTGCTCATTTTCGTCCTCCGGTATCCCAGCGCTCTGTGGTCAATGGTTTTCTATACACGAGGTCTTCTCGCAAGTGGACCAGCTCGAAGGCCGTCGATAGATTCAATAGCGACTCCGAATGGCCGAGCAGCAAGTAACCGCCCGGGAGCAGCCGTTCCAGTAGGGTGTCGATGACGCGGCGCCGCGAGCGCAAGTCGAAGTAGATCAGCACATTTCTACAGAACACGGCGTCCACTCGGCCGACCATGCTGGCGCGCCCCGCGTCCAGCAGGTTCAACTGCCCGAAATGACACAGGCGTTTCACTTGGTCGACGATGTGCATGCCGTCGGCTTCTTCGCGAAAATAGCGGGCCAGGATCGCATCGGAAGTGACTCGAAACGAGCTCGGCTGGTACACGCCTCGCCGAGCCGTCGCCACGCTGCTCTTGCAGATGTCACTGCCGATGATGCGCACTTCCCAGCCTTCGAACAAGGCCGAGTCACGCACGAGCATGGCCAGCGTGTAGACCTCTTCACCGGTCGAGCAACCTGCGCTCCAGATGCACACTCGCTTCGAATCTGCGTTGCGCTGGGCGAGCCGGGGCAAGAGCTCATTGGCAAACGAGCGCAATTGGTACTCTTGCCGAAAAAAATAAGTCTCTTTGGTGGTCAGCCGCTCGATCGCTTCGTCTAGCTCCGCCGGGCCGCGCACGTTGAAACGAATGTATTTGTAGTAATCGTTGAAGCTGCGCAGGCTGAGCGCTTCGACGCGTTCGGACAGGCGTCGGTCGAACAGGAACATGGCGTCGCCATCGAAGCTCAACCCTGCATGATCGTAGATCACGTCCCGAAGCAGCAAGAATTCTTCGGACGTGAGCCGCGGTCGGGGCTCGCCGGAGCTGCGGAAACTCATCGCGGTCTGAGGCTCCCCGCTCGGTGCGGCGGTGGAGTATGGCGCACCCCGCCATGACCGCTCTCGAGCGCGCGGCTGATCGCCTCTTGAACCAATGGGTTGTCTTCACTCGCCAAGCGCGCGCGCAAAAGTGCGCTCGCCGGTTCACCGCCGACTCGGCCCAACATGTCCGCCGACAGGCGGCGCACGTCCCACGCATCGTGGTCGAGGCAGGCGCCGAAATGGGCCAGGACCCGCGGGTCGAGGCTATCGCCGAGGGCCAACATGGAGGCTTTGACGACCTCGGACTCGGTGTGCGATAGGCCTTCGATCAGGGCTTCGACGCGACGCGCGTCGGGAACTCGAGCCAAGGCCTCCACGGCCGCGACCGCGACCATGGGTGAGGCGTTCCGCACTAGCGGGCGCAGCACCGTGAGTACGCGCGCATCGCCCGCTTCGGCCAAGGCACCCAAGGCGGCCGCCACCAGCTCTTCGTCATTCGAATTTTCGACCAGGTCCAGCAATTTTCCGAGACCGGACAACACGCCGTCGGCGCTGCGCAGGCGACTGAGCGCGAGCACGGCAGCGTAACGCACGTCCGGCTCTTCGTCGGTCAGCGCGAAGGCTGCCGCGTGCGTTCCGAGCTCGCTGCCCGCCGTGCCGAGGCCGGCCAGGGCGGCGCGGCGCACGGCCTTGGCCGAGTTGGAAAGGAGGAGCGACAGATAGGCGACGTCTTCGGCAATGGTTTCCCGCACCGGCGCGGGCAAGACGGTTTGTATGACCGCGGCGGCGTGGGCTTCGGCGCCTTCCGCTCGGGCGCGCCGCGCGAGCGCGCGTGCGGCTTCTGGATAGCGTTGGGCCAGTGCGGCGAGCGCCGTTTCGGCCGCGCTTTGCGCTTCTTCGTTGCTCAGCCAGGCGCTGACCGGAGCGAAACAACTGTCATCACCCAGAAGGGTGATTGCACCGAGCCCCGCCCGTACCACCACTGGCGGAGCGTGCGCCATCCAAGTCAGGATTTGCGCCACGGCCAGCGGCGCCGAGCTCGCATCCGCAAGCCCCGTCACGATCTCGATACAGGCCGCGCGCGTGTCCGCATCCACCTCCGCGGCGCGCCTGAGCAACGCGGGCACGGCCCGCGGTCCGAGCAAGCTGAGCGATTCGTCCGCTTCCGCGAGCAGACGTACGTCCGACAGCGCTTCAGCGGCGATCGTGGCGATTTGCTCGATGCCGAGCGCGCCGGCCACGATCAGCGCCGCCTTGCGCGACGAAAGATCGTCATTTTTGGAGTTGGCGAGCTCGAGCAAGCGCGTTGCGACCGCCGCGGACGGCGGTTCGGCGCGCGCCAATAGCGGATTTTGGGCGGAGGTCCGCGCGTACTCGACCAACGCGGCGAGCACGATGGAGAGACCGCCGCCTCGAGCACGCCCCAAAGCGCGCAGCAACGCGGGCAATGCCTCGGGGTGGGCCGAGCGACCCGCCGCGGCCAACGCAGAACGTTCGAGCACCGGATCGCGCAGCATGCCTTCGATGCTGGGCCAGGGCAGAAGCGAGCCGAGCCGATTGATGCCGTCGAGCGCGGATAGCCGCACGAAGGCCTCCTCCCGAGGGCGCCGCAAGGCCCCCGCCAAGATTTCGAAGGCTTCGGGGGCGGCGGTCGCGCCGCTCGCGCCGATCGTAGCAATCGCCTCGAGCGCGGCGGCGCGCACGTTCGGATCGGCATCGATCAAGAGCGGGCGGAGCGCGGCGAGCGCAGACGGATGCTGGGTGCGTGCCAGCGCTTCGGCCGCGAGCTTCTTGCCATCCACGTCGAGCGATGGCGTCTTCCCCGCCAGCGCTTGCACGGCATGCTCGGAGAACGCGCCCAAAGCCTCGACCGCGGCGTTGCGCAACCCGACATTGTCACCGGGTTCGAGCGCGACGAGCAACCCGTTCAGTAGCTCCGGCGAAGGTGCCAGCGAGCGCGCGACTTCAATCGCCTGCTTTCGCACGCGCCAGTCGCTGTCGCCCAAGGCACGCAGCAGATAACGCGCAGGCACTTCCCCATCGAGGGGCAGCTCCTCGGCGTGCGGATCGCGCAGCGTATCGCGCAGGAAATCGACGGCACGACGACGTGACTCCGGATCGTCGGAGGCGAACCCTGCTTCGAGCTCTCGCGCGCGGTTCATTTCATCGTCCGGAGTGATGCGCGCAAATTGCTTTCTGGCAGTTGGCGCGTGAGCACGTCGAATTGTCCGACTTCGAGCAGGAACGTGAGCGCGCCGTCATGGGTGGTAACGCCCGCAATGCCGCGCAATTCGTCACCCGCACCGAGGGCGGGCGGAGGTTTGATTTCTGCGCCGCTTTTGCCGAAGACCTCGGTCACGCGATCCACGGCCAAGCCCACACCTCGACCCTCGACCTCGATCAAGATCCATTTCCCTTTCCGTGGATCGGCGTGCGGCGTCAGCCCGAAGCGCACTCGAAGATCGATGATCGGCACGATCTCCCCGCGGTGATCGGCGACGCCGGCTACGGCGGGGGGGGCATGGGGCAGTTCCGCGAGTGGCACGGGATTGACGATCTCGCGCACGGTGGCGATCGGCACCGCGTAGTTGATGTCGCCGACGACGAAGCCCACCAGGCTCTTTTGCGGGTCAGGTCGCTCCTGCTTGCCGAGCGCCGCGGCCTGAGTTCCTCGAAATTCTTTGAACATGGGCTTAGCCGGCCACGACCGAGGGTAAATCGAGCAAAATCAAGAATTCACCAGCGGGGCGACCGATGCCCATGACGAATTCGGAAACATCCCCGCCGAGCGCGGAGGCCGCAGGTTCGATCTCGTTGGCCGCCAGCCTCACGACGTGCCTCACCTCGTCCACCAACAGGCCGATCACTTCGCCCGACTCCGCCGCGCCGAGCAAGATGCGCCCGCGGCGCGTCAATGGGCGTTCCTCGACCCGCAGCGTACGCCTCAAATCCAAGACCGTGACCAGCAGGCCGCGCACACTACACACGCCGACCACGTTGCGTGGGGCGCGGGGCACGGTGGTAATCGGTGGCGGGCTCAGGATCTCTTTGATGCGCGTGAGCTCCACTCCGTACAGCTCACCGGCCAGCGAGAACATCAAGAACTCACGCACCGGCCCGCGGTCACCGATGCGCCGCGCCAAGCGAGAAGCGGTGGATTGTGTGAGGTTAGCCACTGGCGCGCTCCAACGTGCGAGGGGCCTCGACGCCCGCCAGCACTTCTTCGATCAAGCCCGCCGCGTCCAGCACGAGGCCGACGCGCTGGTCACCGAGCTCGGTTGCGCCCGCAAAGCCACGCACACCCGCGAGTGATTTGCCGAGCGGTTTGATCACGATGTCTTCTTGCCCGTACAGAAAATCCACGACCAGGCCGAGGCGGCGCTGACCGAGCGCGGCCACCACCACGAAGCGGCGGCGCGTCTCGGAATCGGACGCGGCTTCCAGCGCCATCAGCCGATCCAAGCGGCACAGCGGCAGAGTTTGGCCGCGTAAAGTGATCACTTCACGGCCGTCGACCAGACGCACCCCGGCTTCTTCGAAGGCGATTGCCTCCGAAACGGAGGACAGAGGAATGGCCAGCGTGTGCTTGCCGGCCTGAATCAATAGGGCGCTGACGATCGCCAACGTGATCGGCAGCGTGATCGTCATCTTGGTGCCGATGCCAGTCTCGCTGTGGACGTCGATCACGCCGCCCAATTTCGAGATGTTGGTCTTGACGATGTCCATGCCCACCCCGCGACCGCTGACGTCGTCCGCCGATTCGCGGGTGGAGAGACCGGGCAGGAAGATCAGCGCCAGCGCTTCGTCACGGCTCATCTCCTCGGCCTCGGAGCGAGTGAGCTTGCCGAGCGAGATGGCCTTCTCGGTGAGCCGGGAAAGATCGATGCCGCGTCCGTCGTCCTCGACCTCGATCATCACGTGATTGCCTTTTTGAAAGGCGTTCAGCGCGATCGTACCGGCCAGGGGTTTGCCGACTTCGACCCGCCCCTGCCCCGCTTCGATGCCGTGATCGATGGCGTTCCTGATCATGTGCATCAGCGGATCGCTCAGCTCTTCGACGATCAGCTTGTCGATTTCGGTCTCGGCCCCGGTGATCACCAGGCGGATCTCTTTGCCCACTTCGCGGCTGATCTGCCGGACCACGCGCGCCAGCCGATCGAAGACCTGCCCCAGCGGGACCATTCGCACTTCGAGAATGCCGTCTTGCATCTCGCCCAGGCGACGATCGAAATTTCGGTGCAGGCGCTGGAGCTCCGCGGCCAGCTTGCGTTGGCCTTCTCCGCGCAACTTCTCTGCCACGCGGCCGAAGGCGCTGCGCACGATCGCCAATTCACCGACGATGTTCATCAGGTGATCGAGCTTGCGAATGTCGACGCGCACGGTTTGCGTGAGCGAGCGAAGCGAGGCCGCCTGCTCGAGGCCGCCGCGCTCGAGGTCGGGCTGCATGCCCAAGGAATCGGCGCGGCCGAGCGCCGTCGGCCGGCGCGGCGGTAGCGTGGCGGGGTGCGAGCGCCGGGCACGCCGCGGAATTTCCTCGATCACGACGTGATCGGCGCCGAGCGACCCGATCAGGGTGGCGAGGTCGTCGCGCGATGCCATCAAGAGGTCGAGCTCGATCGTGTCCGCGCTGGTGGCCTCACCCGTCGGCAGGTAGGTGATGATTTCGCCGTGCCGCTTGGCACGCTCTTTCATCTCCTCCAGCACCTTGTCGATGGTCGCCAAATCGAACTGCACGCGCAGCCGATAGAGCTGCATTTGCAGTGCGATATTGGCGCGCAACCGGTGCTCTTCGTACTCGGTGAGCACCGCCAGCAGGCCCGGATCCAGCTCGTAATCAGCGACCGGGCTCTCGTGCTCGGTGGCGCCCGCGCCGATGCGCTCGAGCTCGACGAACAATTGCTCGACGTCTAGCTCTTCGTCCGAGTCGGCCTTTTCGGCTTGCAGGATGCGAGTGTAGGCCTCCACCGCGCCGAACAAAACGTCCAGCACGTCTTGGCTCAGATCGATGCGACCGAGGCGCAGGTCGTCGAGCACGTCTTCCAGGCGGTGCGAGAGCGCGCCCAGGCGAGCGGCGCCGAACAAGCCGGCCAGGCCTTTCAGCGTGTGAACGGCGCGGAAGGCTTCGTTAATCAGCGAAGGATCGCTGATCCCGCCCTTGATCGCTGCGTCCAAGCTGAGCAGATTTCGAGACAAAGTCTCGATGATCTCCTGCGCTTCTGAGAAGAACTCTTCGCGCGCTTTGTCCGAAAGCTCAGCCATGCGGCTTGGCGTGGGCGATGCCACTGGGCAAGAAGCGCCAGACCTCGGTCTGCAAGGCCTCCTGTGAGAACGGCTTGCTCAAATAGCCGTTCGCGCCCAGGGACAAGCCGCGCGCGCGGTCGCGCTCGGACGACTGCGTCGAGATGATCAGCACGGGTGTGGCCTTGTGTGCCTCGCTCTTGCGGATGAACGAAATCAATTCGAGGCCATTGATATCGGGCATGTTGATGTCGGTGATCACCAGATCGTACGGGCCGCGCGGCAACAGCCGGAGTGCCTCGAAGCCGCTGGAGGCCTCGACCACATCCACGCCCGCCGAACTACGAGAATCCGACTCGAGCGCGTTCCTGACGAAGGAACGCATACTGGCCGAGTCTTCGACTACCAAGATGCGCAGCATTCGAGCAATTTCCTTGGCACATGGTAGCAGCCTTGCGGCTCGAACGGGACCCCGCCATCCTCCGGGCCGTGACGCTTTTTACGCTGCTACGAGAGTCATCCGGTCCCGGAGCCTGGCTCAGATCAACCTACATGGCGGAAACCGCGTGAATCGCTGGCCGCGGGTTGCAGTGATCGGTGCAGGCGCGTGTGGTCTCGCCGCCGTCAAGGCGCTGACTGATGCACGATTGTCGGTCCAGTGCTTCGAAAAGAGCGACCGCGTCGGGGGCAATTGGGTGTTCAAGAACAAGAATGGGCAGAGCAGCGCCTATCGCTCATTGCACATCAACACCTCGCGCGAACGCATGCAGTTTCGTGATTTTCCGATGCCCAAGGACTACCCCGACTATCCGAAGCACGACTTGATTGCGCGCTACTTCCAAGACTATGCGGGCGCGTTCGAGCTCGAGCGCCGAATCCGTTTCGAGACCACGGTAGAGCGCGCCGAACCACGCGCCGAGGGCGGCTTTCGTCTGACGATCTCGACTGGCGCGCACAGCACCGTCGAAGAGTTCGACGCTTTGGTGGTGGCCAATGGGCACCATTGGGACCCGGCCTGGCCCGATCCGGCCATTGCCGGCGAATTCTCGGGGCTCGAGCTCCATTCACACGCCTACATCGATCCCGACGAGCCGAACGCGCTACGCGGGAAACGCATTTTGGTCGTGGGCATGGGCAATTCAGCCATGGATATCGCGTGTGAACTCGGCCATCCCGGCGTCGCCGAGCAGGTCTTTCTGTCGGCGCGGCGCGGCGCCTGGGTGCTGCCCAAGTATGCGTTCGGCAAACCGATCGACCAGAACTCTCTCTTGCCCGCGTTCTTACCGGCAAGCATGCGGCGGGCGCTCGCTGAGCTCTGGTATCGGCTCGCGGTGGGGCGTCCGGAAGACTTCGGCCTGCCGAAGCCGGAACACCACCTGGACCAAGCCCACCCCACCGTCTCTTCCGAGATCCTGACGCGGCTCGGCTCGGGTGATGTACGGGCGAAACCCGCGTTGCTCAAACGCGAGGGCCAGCGCGTGCACTTTGCCGACGGCAGCGTCGAAACGGTGGATGTGATCATTTACGCAACCGGCTACAACGTGCGCTTCCCCTTCTTTTCGAGCGACGTCGTGCCGCTCAAGGGCAATGATTTACCGCTATTTCTGAGGATATTTCCGTTGGACCGTGAGGATCTTTTTTTCGTGGGTCTGGCCCAGCCGGTGGGCGCGGTCATGCCGCTGGCCGAGGCGCAAGCCAAGTTGATCGCCGAATTGCTGAGCGGCGCTTACGATCTGCCGGACGCCAGCGAGCGCACGCGGCGTACCGAGCGGGAACGCGCCGCCATGTTCGCGCGCTACGTGCCTTCGCGTCGCCACACCATGCAGATCGACTACGACGAATACTTGGCCAGCTTGGCGGCGGAGACGAAAGCGGGACGCTTGCGAGCGCGGCACCGGACGGCGCGGGCGGAGCACGCGTCGTGAGCGAGGGCGTATTCCAACCCGAGTTGGACGGGATTACGGATTCGGAGTGGCAAGAGCTGCTGGCTCGTGCCAACGACGACGGGCGGCTATTTTTCAGCGAAAATCAACTCTACCTGGCCTACGCGCGCAACAAGGTCGTCGTCACTCGCTACATCGCGCGGCGCGGCCTATTTGGCCTGTGCCTGATCGTGGTCGGGCTCGCGGCCTGGGTGTACTCACTGAAAGGCGATTGGGGGCTCACGCTGGTGTTTGGCATCATCGTGACGCTGACCGGCGTGGGCATGGTCGGAACCGGCGTGGTGACGAAGCGCGACCCAGCTGCGCGCGAACCGATCACGCGTTGGCTCGCGAAATGGACGGCCGCGCGCGGAGCAGAGCAGCTGATCTCGGAAGCAACGCTACGCGACGCCGGGCCCGAGTACGTGCCCGCAGACGTGGCGTGCCTGGTGATCGCGGAGCGCGAAGAGCTCGTGGATTTGCTGCTCAAAAACGGCGCCCACCGCGAGCTCTCGGCGTTGATCGTGGCGGAGAGCGGCTACCCGCCAGCGCTGGCCAACGAGGCGCGAAAGTTGCTGGAAGCGCGCGCGGATCTGAAAGTGATTGCCGTGCACGACGCCACCCCCGCCGGCGTGGCCCTGCCCTCACGCTTGCAAAAGAGCGCGATTTTCCCGCTTGCGCAGCGCTCGGTCGTGGACGCCGGGCTGTTCCCCGCGGACGTCGCTTGGCTCGCGGAGCTGGCGCCCGCGATCCCCGTGGCCCACACCAACCGTGTGCCGTTGGATTCGTTGTCGTTCGACGCGCTGCTCGTCGGCTTGCGTGGCGTGGCGGGCGGAGAATTGTCGCTCTACACCGCGATCGAAGCCGCGCGTGCCGCGGCGTCGAACGCTGGATAGCGGGCGCTTTTGCTGGTCACCCAGCGCGACGAAGCCGTCTCAGCCTTCGGCGGCCCGGGCCGGAACCCAGCCGGGTCACGAGTTGCGCCGCTGGTCTGCGAGCGCCCCTCCCTCGAGCCGCGCGAGCTCAGCCTTTGAATTTGCGGCGAGCACGCACGCCAGCAGCCAACAGCTCGAGCACGGGGACCGTCTCATCGAAGCCGAGGCAGGCGTCGGTGATGCTTTGACCACGCGTGAGCGGTTTGCCGGCCACCACGTCTTGCCGGCCTTCGACCAAATTGCTCTCCAGCATCACACCGAAGATGGCCTGACTGCCCGAGCTCAGTTGCGCCGCCAGCGACTCGCCGACTTTGACCTGATTCTTGTGGTTCTTTTGACTGTTCGCGTGGCTGCAGTCGACCATCAACGCGGGCCGTAGGCCGGCTTTGCTCAGGGCCGCGGTGGCCTCCGCGATCGGCTCGGCGGCGTAATTGGGACCCGAGCGGCCACCGCGCAAGATCAGGTGACAATGCTGGTTGCCGCGCGTCGAGACGATGGCGGCCAAGCCTTGTTTGGTGACCGACAGGAAATGGTGCGGCGCAGCGGAAGAGCGCACCGCGTCGACCGCGATTTGCACGTCGCCACTCGTGCCGTTCTTGTAGCCCACGGGCATGCTCAAGCCGCTGGCCAGCTCGCGGTGCACTTGGCTCTCCGTGGTGCGCGCGCCGATCGCGCCCCACGACACCAGATCGGCGACGAACTGCGGCGAAATCGGGTCCAAAAATTCGGTCGCGGTGGGCACGCCGAGCTGCACCACATCGAGCAAGAATTTCCGCGCGACGCGCAGCCCGAGGTTGATCGAGAACGAGCCGTCGAGCTTGGGATCGTTGATCAGGCCCTTCCAACCAACGGTAGTGCGCGGCTTCTCGAAGTACGTGCGCATCACGATTTTGAGATCCGCGCTGAGGGCGTCCGCCACTGGTTTGAGGCGTTTGGCGTACTCGATGCCGGCTTCCGGATCATGGATCGAGCAGGGGCCTACGACGATCACCAAACGGTCGTCTTCACCGGTCACGATCCGCGCGACCTCCGCGCGGGCTTCCGCGATCAGGCGCGTGTCAGCCTCCGACACGGGCAGCTCCTCCATCAAAATGGCAGGCGGAATCAGCGGGCGTAGGCTCTCGATGCGAACGTCGTCGGTCGTGTCAGGCATGAATTTCTAGGTCTAGGCGTTGGGAGAACGGCAAGGGCGCCGGATTGGCCCGGACTGTGCCATCTCAGGCGCGGACCGCAAAGTACCCGACTTTGGCCAGCCCCGCGGCGCTCGGAGCAGCCTCGAAATCCGCCAGAGCACGGCCCAAGCGGTGAAGTGAACGGTGCCCGGGGAAATACGGGGGTGCTGGAAAGGCGCGCAACGGGCCGCGTTGGACGGTCTTCTCGATCGCAGGTGCGTCGAACAAAAGCGCGTTGTGCACCCAGCCCAAGCCACTTTGCACGTCGGCCAGGGACACACTCGGATGACCGCCCCAGGGCGCGGTGCCGAGGGCGTAGGCGGCGCTGGGCCACTGGTTGACTCCGACCGTGCCGTAGCGCAGCGCGCCCAGCGCGTGCTCGAGGGCTTGCGATAAAACCGGGTCCTGCTCCAGCTGCGGCGTGACGTAGAGCATGGCGTTCAGTGTGCCCCACAAGCGCTCGTTGGCAAACTCGGTCGCGCTCGATAGAAACTCGAGCGGATCGGCGCTGCCCACGCTGACTTCACTCAAGATGCTACAGAACGGCTCGACGCTGAACTGCGGAGCGGAAGCTTGCGGATCGAGCTCGCTGATCAAAGTCCAAGGCAATTGCCCCGGGCCCGCGTCACCGATGCGCGTCACGTGCGCCGCGTCCTTGGTCAGCGATGCATAGCGCGCCGCCGCGCCCGGGTAATACGCGTTGCGTGGTGGCACCTTTTCGAGCTCGGCTTTCAAGCGCGCCAAGAGCGGTTCGCGCTGGGCGAAGCCGCGCGGCGTGATCAGCATTTTGGCTGCATTGCAGTTGAAAGACGCATTTTGCACGACCATGCCCGTGAGGCCGCGCGCGATCGTAGTCAGCTCGGCATCGCTGTATTTGCCGGGCACGAGCAGCACCGGACTGATGTTCCCGAGCTCACTGCTGACCGGCTTTGCAAACAACGGCGTACCTCGCCGCTTGCGCTCGGTGCGCTCCGGGCCCGCCGGCCCCCAAACGATTCGGTCATGAGTCTCGAGCGAACCGGTGATGTGTAACTCGTCGATCGCGGGGTGCGCCACCAAGTGCGCGCCGACCTCCGGTCCGCCGTAGACGATGCGCAGGAATCCGCGCCAGATGAGCGGCCACAGGGCAAGCTCGAAAATCGGGCCCAAGTAGGCGTTGACGGGGCTCATCTTGAGCAGACACACCGCGCCTTCGACGAACGATTTGTAGATCACGTCGAGCACGGGGATGGAAGCGACGTTGCCGGCGCCGAGCACCAACGCGACGCGTCCCTCTGGCTCGCGCCGCCCGTAGAAAGCGGCCTGAAATCGAGTCAGCTCCGAGCCATCGACGTGTCCGGCGAACCAGGTTTTCGCGCGAAACGGCGCGTAAAGTAGACCGTCGTACCACTCGTGCGGGGTGACCACGACCGCCACGCGGCCGTCCCCAGTGAAGGAGACGCGCTCGGGCTCGATATTGGGCGCGCCAGCTCGCCGGACTTGATCGAGCGAACCTGCCAGCTGTTTCAAATTGCGAATGATGGGGACGACCGTCGACACCCATTCCTCACCCTCCAGGGGTGAGCCCAGGCGAGTGCCTTTGGCTGCGCAGGCGGCGGCCACGATGCGCGGGCCAAGTTCGTGAAATCGGCTGCCAATCTCGCGCAGCCAAGCCACTTTGTCGGTCAGCGGGGCGCGCGCGAACGCGCTCGCCCGCTCCCTCAGCAGGACCAGGGCCTGCTCCAGCTCGGCAATGCCGGTATCGGGCGCTGTCTCCAGCCGATCGCCGGTCGTCGCCGCACTTGCACGGGATGCACCCATCTTCAGAGGCATAACCCCGGGCCGCCAGCGCGACTAGTTGATAACCGTCGGGGCGGAAAATGGCCGATGCCCGTGCCAAAGGTCAAAGCGAGCAAGCCGGAAACGCCGCACTCGAACCCAGGCCGACAAGCCTGTACCATCGGCCCAGCGTCGGCCTTACCGAGACCGCCCCGAACATGTCGAACTCACCCACGCTCCCGCCCGTTGCGGGACCACTGCGAAAACCGACACCCTTGCCAGCGCTGGCGACCGAGAGCGACGCGCGCGTTCATGCGGCGCTGGCTGCCAACGCGCGCGCGGAAGCGAGTTTGACCGCTCTGTTCCGGGCCATTCAACAATTGGGCAGTGGGCTCGGCGGAGTTCGCGAAGCCAACGAGTCGTTGACGCTCGAGCTCGAGGGTCTGCGCGATCTCTTGGGCGGCGCCAGCGAACAGCAACAAATCTTCGAACGCAAGATCGCAGAGCTCGAATTGGTGCTCGACCGCACGCGCGAAGAACATGCACACGAGCGCGGCTATCTGATCGATCAACAGGATCTATTTCTGGTCAAGCTGCTCGACGAGCAAGAGCTGGAGCTGAAGCAGCGCGACAGTCAGCTCGAAGCGCTGCGCGCGCGCCTTTCCGAACTCGAGCGGCGCGATCAGGTGGCCCTGGCACCGACCTTGGTGCAAACGAGCGAGCCCGCTCCTCCGCTGCAACTGGTGGAGCCCGAGTCGCCCCCGGCGTCGATCGGCTCCGCACTGGATCGAGCCGAGCACGCCGAACTCGAACGAACTGCGCAAAAGCTGGCCGAGGATCGCGAGCGGGCGCGAGAAACCGTCGCTCGCCTGCAAGCACAGCGTGATGAGGCGCAGAGCGCCGTCGCGCGCATCAGCCAGGAACGAGACGAAGCCCTGCTGGAGATCTACCGCCTGAAGAGCGAGCTGGGGGGACCGCGCATTCCGCTCTCCACTCGCCCGCCATCGGGCGAGTCACGCCGTGATTCGAGTCCGGGTCGCTCGCAACCGGGGGCCCGCGAGCTCGGCCAACTCGAGCTGGAAGCGCGGCTCGGGCAACCCACGGCGCCCGCGAGCTCAGCGGCCGCGAGTTCGCCCCTGGCGAGCCCAGCCAGCGACTCGCAACGAAGCCAACCGATCAGCAGCATCCTCAGCCCACCGCGCGGTGTTCCTTTCAGTGCTCCCATCCCGTCGCGGCTCTCGCCGGCACCATCGCGGCTGTCCCCGTCCCCCGCCGCACGAAACTCGCCTCCTCCGGAGGAGCTGCGCATGGCATTGACGAGCTCGCCGTCGATGCAACCGGCACCTGAAAGTCGATCTGCGCTGAAACAAAAGCCGGACGTGAGCACGCGGCCGTTGGTGGGCTATTCGCTGGGCACGGGCAGCGTAGAGCCAGAGAGCCTGGAGAGCGCAACCCATCTGTCCCCCAGCCCGCCGCCGAGCGGAAGGAAGAGCTGAGCGCCCCCGCGAGCGGAACTCGGAGGGCGCGCGGGGCGCGCGGCTGGATCGCGATCGCCCCCTCTTTCCAGGGTCAGGGCTGGCACTTCGCCTCGCTTTAGCGCCACTTCGAGGCGGAATCACCGCAAACGGCCATGAGAGTGCTACGAGGGCCGCCTCCGATGAATGCTACTGCGAAGCCGGTGCCCGGCACTGACCCCGATCCCGAGCTGATCGCGCGCGGCGTGTTCTTGCGCGTGTTGCTGCTGTGCGTGGCCGCGCTGCTTTCGCTGTGGCTGATCAAGCTCGCCCTGTTTGCCGCGGTCGGCACGTTGCTCGGTTTCGTTTCGCTGCCCGCACGGCCCGAGCGAAAGGTTCGTTGGCTCAAGCTCGCACTGGGGGTGGCGGGCGCCTGCGCCACCATCGGCACTTTTCGGTTCCTGGTACGCGAGGCCGTGCCGGGCATGGTCGAGGGCGGAACGACTGCCACCGAGCAGCGCGTCGTCTCGCGCTTACGCGAGATCCTATTTGCCGAAGATGCTTGGCGCAAGAACGCGTACTACGATCCAGACGGCGATCGCGTGGGCTCCGCGGGGCTGCTCGGCGAACTGAGCGCAGAGTTCGGCGTTCGCGGCGGCAATCGCATCGAACCGGCGGTGCTCGAGGGCTATCCAAAACTGGTCGACACGCGGCTCGGCCCCGCCGCCGAGATCGGCGGCTACCTGGTGCTCGTGTGTTTGCCGAAGCGGGGCGGCGGCTACAGCGCGCGCCCCGGCGACGCGATCGACGACGAAGCGGCCGAGCGCCATTTCTATGCTTACGCTTGGCCCGCCGAGCGCGGTCAGGGTCTAACGATGGCCTACTTCTTGGACGAGCACGAACGCATTCTCTTGGCAGACAGCCAAGAAGCCGAGCCGCGGCGGCTGATCGGGGTCGACGCGCCCCCCGCCTGCGATGACGTCTCAGCGCCCAGCACCGCCGCTGATTGGCGGGTGTGGCGGCACAAAAAGCCGCGCGCTAGCTTGCCCTTCGACAAACAGTGATTGCGCGATGGACGACCAATACAAAAGTGACCTGAACCGCGACGTCAAACCGGCACAACCCGGCGAATTCGCGGCGCTCGAAATCGGGCCGATGCGCGTCTGGCCTCCGGTGGTGCTCGCGCCGATGGCGGGTGTCACCAATTACCCATTTCGCTCCTTGTGCCGACGCTTCGGTGCGGGGCTGTACGTGAGCGAGATGATCACCGCTCGGCCGCTCGTCGAGGGTAACCAAAAGACCCTGCGCATCGCTGACTTTGGCCCGGAAGAAAACCCGCGCAGCTTGCAGCTCTACGGTGTTGACCCGTACTACGTCGGAGAAGCCACCAAGCGCCTGGTCGGAGAAGGGCGTGTCGATCACATCGACATGAATTTCGGCTGCCCGGTGCGCAAAGTCACGAGCAAGGGTGGCGGCGCCGCGATCCCGGTCAAACCCAAGCTGCTCGCCGCCATCGTGCGCGCCTGCGTGCAAAACGCGGGCGCGGTGCCGGTCACGATCAAGTTCCGCATGGGCATTCACGACCAGCTCCTGACGTTCTTGGACGCGGGCCGCGTCGGCGAAGCGGAAGGCTGTCGCGCGGTCGGTCTGCACGCGCGAACCGCCGCCCAGCTGTACGACGGCGAAGCCCGCTGGAGCGCGATCGGCGAGTTGAAGCAAGCAGTCCGGCACATCCCCGTGCTCGGCAACGGGGACATCTGGGAGGCCGAAGACGCCCTGCGCATGATGCGCAGCACGGGGTGCGATGGCGTGATCGTGGGCCGCGGTTGTCTCGGACGCCCATGGCTGTTTCGCGACCTGGTGAGCGTGTTCGACGGTCGCGAGCCAGAAAATCCCCCGCTCTTGGGCGGCATCGTGGAGATCATGTTGGAGCACGCGAGCCTGCTCAGTGACTGGTTCGGAGAGCGGATGGCGATGCGCTCATTTCGCCGCCACTCCACTTGGTACACTAAGGGGTTCCGCGGCTCAGCCGAGCTCCGGCAGCGCCTCATGCAAATTGCCACACTGATTGATCTGCGGGACGCCCTCCGCAATGTCGACGGCGAGCAACCCTTCCCCCCCTCGGCAATGCGCGTGCCGCGCGGCAAGGGGTCCGGCACACAAGACGTCAGTTTGCCCGAAAATTATCTGCTGGATCGCGACGATGCGACGCCCCCGGGGGCAGACGCCGAGGACGAATTCTCGGGCGGTTAGTGCTGCCATTTTGGTCACACCGCGAAACTGAACCGAAACGCGAACCACGAATTGCGAGCGCTACGCGTGACGTGCGTTGGGCTCGCGTGTACCCTTTTCGCACACGGCAGGTTCCGCCCGCCCCTCGCAGCAAGGATGTCGCCATGCGAGTTCCTCGATTGGTCAGTGACTTCTTCGATTGGCGCTGGGCGCCGTGCGTCGGCCTGACCGGGGGCTCGCTCGCTTTCGTGGCGCTCGCCTTGCTCTTCATCCCCACGCACCTGGGCGGTGAACCGCGTGAGGTCAGCACGCTGAGCGCGTTCGATAGTCCGCGAACACAGCGCGCTATCTACAGCTCCGCGTTGACGCAAAGCGCCGGCGAACCCGAAACACGCCGCTCGGACGAAACACGTGTCGCGCGCGCGGCAGCGCCTTCCAGCCCGCCGCGCAGCGAAATGGCCGCCCCGCAACAGCGCGGTTTCTCGCCGATCCTCGAGCGCCCGGAGCCGTTGCCCGCCGCGCCCGCGCCCGCGCCCGCGCCCGCGCCGTCCGTCGCCGAGCCGCCCGCGCCCGCGCCGGGCTCCGTCGTCGTCGTCCAGCCGGAGCCGGGTGGGTCCTCACGAGAAGCCACCGTTCAATGAAGCGGAGCCGGTGAATCGTTGAGTGAATCGGTTCGGCTCGATCGCTTCTTGTTCGCTTCGCGCCTGTTCAAGTCGCGGACGCTGGCTCAGACGGCGTGTGAAGCAAACCACGTGCGCGTCAACGGCGAGCCCGCGCGTTCCAGCCACGCGCTGCGCGTCGGCGACGAGATCCGCGCATTCTCACCGCGCGGCAGTATCGTTTGGGTCGTGTTGCGGCTCTCCGAAAAGCGCCTGGGAGCGCCGGAAGCGCGCTTGCTCTATGACGATCATTCACCGCCGCCTCCCCCAAAAGAAGAGCGCGTCGCGGTGCGCTTGCGCGGCGCCGGTCGGCCCACCAAGGCCGATCGCCGCGCTACCGATCGCTTTCGCGGGGACGACTGAGTGTCAGCCAAGCAGCGCCGAGCATCCAGACACTGAGCAGCATCGCGGCCACCTTCTGTATCGCCGGTACGATCAGCGGCGCGGGCGCGTTCTCGTGCAAGTAATGCACGAAGAGGCCGGCGTGCACACTGCCCGCAGCGAGCGCCAGCGCTCCGACGACACCGAGCGCTCGCCCCGCTGCTTCTGCTCGAAGCAACGCCCACACCGCGCAGGAGGCCGCGCCGAGCCCGAGCGCGCCGGCGAACAACGACAGCGTTGCGTGCACGTTACCGAACAGCTCGGAGGGCGTGAACGGTACGGCGAGATAGCTCAGCACGGCGCACTCCCCGAGACCGCGTACCCAGGCCACGGTGCGCAGATTGGGCCCGAAATAGCGCGGCACGAGCCAGAAAAAACCGGCCAGGGCGGCGGCGAAGACGAGCATCGCCAGCTGCGCGAGCCTCGAGCCAAGCGGGTTACTCACCCCTGACAGTGAGACGGGCTGGGTCAGATCGCAGAAGTAGTTGGCAAAGAAGCGGTGCCCAGGCGCGGCCCGGTCGAGCCAGTTTCCGCCCGGGTAGGCCGCCGCCGCAGCCGCAAAAAGGCCTAAAAATAAGGCCAGAGAGAGCAGGATCAGGAGTGCGCACCTGCGCGCCCAAGCATCGCTCCCGCGCTTGATACACTGACGCACACCGTAGCCTAGAGTCGCACCTGGTTTGCGTGCAAGCCGGCCCCGAAACGGACGCGAAATGCCCGATGTGTCACGCTGTACATCTCATGCTGCGACGCGCTCTGGTAGGTCCCACGGATCCGGATCCAGTTTTGGGCGTTCGCGCTGAATCCGATGCAGAAACTCCGGAGCCCGCGCAGGCAGCGGCGAAGCGGCGGCTCTCGTCGCGCCCGCCCGCCATGCATCGCTCCTCGCATCCGCCGCCCTCTTCGCCCGATCGCGTCGATCAGGCGTGGCTGTCGCAGATCTTTGCCAACATCAAGCTCGAAGGCTCGCTCGCCCACGCACGCTTTGGCGAATACACACTGCGCACTGCCCTACAACCGGTGCTGAGCCTCGCCCACCACAAGCCGGTCGGCTACGAAGCGCTGCTGCGCGCCTACGACGCGCAGGATCGCTTGGTCTCGCCGCATCGCATGTTTCGCAAAGCGGGGGACGACGCGATCGCACTCGATCAGATCTGCCGCGCGCTACACTTGCAAAATTGCGTACTGCAAGGCGCGGCCAACAACTGGATCTTCTTGAACGTGAGCCCCGCGCTGATCTTGGAAGGTCACTCCACGCGCGCCATCTTGCCGCGCGTGCTGGAACGCTATGGCGTGCCCGCGCATCGGGTCGTGGTCGAGATCTTGGAGACCTCGGCCTACGACGAAGAGAATCTGGCGCGCTGTGTGCAATACTTCAGAGATCTCGGCTGCTTGGTCGCGATCGACGATTTCGGCGCGGGCGAGTCGAATTTCGAGCGTATCTGGCGGCTCAAGCCAGACATCGTGAAGCTCGACCGCTCGATGGTCGTGGAAGCGATGCGCACGCCCCGCGTGCGGCGCATTCTGCCCGGGCTGGTGTCCTTGATCCACGAAGCGGGCTGTTTGGTGGTGATGGAGGGCGTCGAGACCGCCGAGCATTCGATGATCGCGATGGAGAGCGACGTCGACTTCGTGCAAGGCTTTTACTTCGGCGAGCCTCGCTCACAGGTGAGCCCGGACGAAGACTACCGCGAGGTATTGAACGAGCTGTTTCACTGCTTTCAAGAGCGCGTCCGCCGACAATCCAACAGCGAGCGCTCGATGCTCGCTCACTATTCGCGAAAGTTCGAAGACGCGGCGGCGCTGTTACGCTTGGGCGGCGAGCCGGAGCACGCGTTCTCCGAGTTCTTGGCCTTGGGCGGCGTGCAGCGCTGCTACTTGCTCTCGTCCGAAGGCGTGCAAGTGGGCGGGAACATCGGCACTCGCGAAGCCGCCCGCCGGCTCGATCCCCGCTATTTGCCGTGCGCAGACGCCGAGGGAGCCAATTGGTTTCGGCGGCCGTACTTCCGGCGCGCGATCGCCCAGCCGATGGCCGTACAAATCTCCCGGCCCTACCTATCGATCGCCGACGCTCGGGCGTGCGTGACGTTCTCGATTGCCATCCCCGAAACCGACGGCGTTCGCGTTTTGTGCGCCGACTTGGACTGGGAGTCCTTCGCCAGCTAAGGTCTGTCCCTGATTGCTCAGGCACCCGTAAACGTGCCCGTGCCCGTGCCCGAAAGAGGCAACGGGCGCGGCGGATGGCCGATAGGGTGGGATGGATCTGGATCACGAGCGTATGGATGTTTACCACCTCGCGTTCGATTTTCTGGTTCTCGCCGGTGAGATCATCGAAGGGTTGCCTCGCGGCCGAAGCCACCTCTCGGAGCAGTTTTCCAGGGCGTCGCTATCGCGGCAGACCCAGAGCGTCTACAACCAGGTGAATCTTGGTTGAAAGGCCGCCACGTGAACGACCGATGCCGTGCTCGGCTGCCCCCTTTTCCGCCGGCGGCGTGCGCTCGATTGAGCGTGCTGTCGATGCTGTGCCACTCGTCGTCGCGGTCTGTTTGCAATCCCTCTTCTGGCGTTTTGGCGTTTTGGCGGTTCAGTTTAGGGAGCCGTCCGCGCGGGAAGCGCGACGAGCCGCGAGTTGCGGTGCGGGATCGCGAGCGCCCACTCTCGGCAGAGCTGCCTGTTTGCAGTCAGTCGAGGGGTAACGTACCGGCGATCACTATCACTTCTTGGCCAGAAACTGCAGTGCGCGGCGGCTGGGCATGAAGAAGTAGGCGCCGCCTCGGGTTTCGACCACGCGCGGGAGGTGGCGGATGCGGCGGACCGGGCAGCCTTGAATCGTGAAATCAGAGGCTTGGAATGGGGCCCCGCGGTTCGCGCCCAGGAGCGGATCGGGATCGCTCGAGAGGCCGGCGAAGGCGGGGTTTTGCACCCAGTTCGATTGCACGAATTCGAACTGCCGGCTGAGATTGGCGTTGAAGCACAGGAAATGCAGGCCGCGCTCTTCGACCGCCGCATGCGTGCGCAGCGCGTCGATCTCGTACTCTTCGTCCACGGGCGGCCCGTAGGCGCGGCCACGGCGCAAGAGGCGGTGGCGGTTGGTCAACCGCAGGCGTTCTGCGCGCACGCTGTCGTCTTGCGGGTCGCCGCTCAGCTCGGGGTCGTGAGGCACGGGCAGCGCGGTGTCCCGCGGGTTCGAGCGCCGGATGTGCGCACCGATCGGGCAGCGATCACCAAATGAGTCGTGATTTTGCCCGTACACGAAGCTGTCGAGCTCCTTTTCGACGGGCGGCCCGGGTGCGTCGGGGAATCGGCTGAGCGGCGTGCCGTTCGGCCAGCGGCCGACGAATTTGGCGGCGAGCCACTCGCGCCCGGCGCGGCCTGGCGGCGCATCGGGCACCGTCTGGCGCATCGCTTCGATGTAATCCCAAAAACCTTGCACGTCCTGCGAGAGTTGGCGAAAGACGAGGTAGCTACCGTTCTTGCCGAAGTCGTGACGTTCCGCGCGACCGTCGACCGTAGGCAAGATCCCGGCCGGATCTTCGCTAGCAGGGATTTCGGGTGAAAACGGCTGTTTACCGTACTCGTTGGCTTGACCGAGCAGCACTTCGCCCGCGGCCAGCAAATCATCGGTGCGATTGCGGGGCAGCCCGCCGATCCGCGGGTTGGCGATGCCGTCGCGGAAACCGAAGTGCTCTTTGCGACGCGCCAGGTTCGAAGCCACCGTATCCAGCACGGTGATCACTTTCGTGCCATGTGCGCGGCACAGCTGCGCGTCGATGAACTCTTGAATACGCACCCAATCTTCTGGCTCTGCGTCACCTTCGCCCGCGAAGACGGCGAGCAAGCCGTGCACCGGTTGCTCGGGTCGCCCCCAGCGCCAATTCGCGGGCGCGCTTTCGCCATCGTCACCCAGACGGCGCGCGCGGTTCGCCTCGCACATGCCTTCTTGAAAAGGCAAGGCGAAGCCGGACAGCGCCGTTTCGTCCAAGCCGAGCTGGCGAAACCCCTGGTGCGTGAACGCGACATTGAAGCACAAGTCGTCCAAGAACGGTGGTTCGCGCCGGCGCGTACCGCGATACGAACCATACTGGATGCCGCCCAAAATACGGCCGAGCCAGTTGCGCGCCGCCTGGCCGTCGACGATCTGGAAAATCGCGTAACGCGCGGCCGGCTTTCTTCCGTATCCGCTCAGGATCAGGCCCTGAATGTCGCGTAGATCTTCGGGGGTCATGAAAACCGGTGGACCATGCGGTCAGCTGAGACGACGGAACCAAGTGCGCAGCTCTGCCGCACCCGGTGGATGATGCAGACCGCAACGGATCCACGTGTTGTTGTTGAGAGCCGCGATCCCGAGCTCGGGGTACGCCGTGTAGAACACCTGGGTCGGTCGTTGGTACGCGCGGCTCCAGGCCTTGAAGCGCTCTTCGTCGCTCGCGCCCAGGCCGGTCAGGTAGCGCGTCGTCGGATATTCGGCAGTCAAGGTCCAGGCCAAGTTCAAGCCCAGCGCCGCGCGATCGACGAAATCACCCAAGTAGCTCTCCCAGCTCGAGTCGTAATTGCTGAAGAACACGAGCCGGGTGTTGTCGTCGATCAGCAGCCACTTCGCGAAGTGAATCGAGGGGATGCCGCCCAGCTGGCCAATGCTGTCGAAGTGGTTTCTGGCCATCGTGTCGATGTAGCCGTGGGCGAAGAGCAGCAGCGCCAAACGGTCTGCACCTTTCAACGGCACGACGTGCGTCAGCGCGTTTTGGAGCGCATGATCCTCGGTCTCCGCGAGTTCCAAAAACGCTCGACGATCGGCGTCGCTCCATCCTTCTTGGCGCGCGCGGTGATCGTACTCGGGATCCAACTTCTGCCAGCGACGGATGTTCCACAGCTGAGCGAACACGAAAGCCACGAGATCACTCGAAAGATTCTTGATCCAGGCAAATATCCCGGCCTTCAACCCCTGACTGCGCAGCGCGGCGTCGGGGCTGAGCGGCGCGGGTTGGTCGAGGTTCAAACCGGCGAGCCCAGGATCGGTTCCGCAACGCAGACGCACGTGTTCACGCGCGTCGTGATACAGCTCGCGCAGCGGCGCTTTCGGGGCTTGCGAGAAGAAATCGAGCAGCACGTCGCGCAGGTGCTGCTCGAGGCGGATGCGCGCCAAATCGCGGGCGATGTGCCCCTGATAGGCAGCGCTGGAAGCGGCTTGGCGTCGAGCCAGGAAATCGGCGAGCTCTGCCGCACTGGCCGGCGGCGTGAACCCAGAACAATGCTGGAACACGGAAACCAGCGGTTCGCGAATCGTCTCACTCAGCCGCTGCAGGTGTTCGATGCGCGCCTCGTACGCATCTTCGATCGTGGTGTCGAAGTTCGACTCCAAGATCAGCGTCGACTTCGGCTCTCCGTCGCTGGGTTCCTCCAACATGACCAAGCGCGCAAAGTGGATTCCGAGCCGCGGATCGCCAAAGATCCTCGGTCTCGCTCCCGCTCCAGGCAGCTGATCCGAAGCAAGTTCCCGCAGCGCCGCGCGGAGCGCAGTGTGCGGCGGGGCGCCCGCTACTTTTGCAACGACCGTGAGCGTTTCCTGACGCACGGACTGCATTCTAAGCCCGGGTTCAGCCCTGCGAGCAACCGGCGTGCGCTGAGGGGCTCAACGAGAACTTCGTCGCGCGAGCGGCCGGTGGGTCGAAAATCAGCGAACCGAACGCGGTTTGCGCGATTTTTTCGCCAGTGTTGCGAAACGAAAGCAGTCCACCCAATGGTCGTTCACCATGCCCACGGCCTGCATGTGCGCATACATGATCGTGGAGCCGACGAAACCGAAGCCACGCTTCTTGAGGTCTTTGCTCAAGGCATCGGAGATCTCCGTGCTGACGGGGATATCCCCGCGCACGCGTACCGTGTTTTGCAGGGGCTCGCCATCGACGAAGCGCCATTGATACGCTGCGAAGCTGCCGAACTCCGCTTGGACCTTCAGGAACGCGCGCGCATTCTTGACCGTCGACTCGAGCTTCAGCCGATTGCGAACGATGCCAGGATCGTGCATCAAGCGTTCAATCCGCGGGGGAGTGAAGCGCGCGACGCGCTCGACGTCGAACTCGGCAAACGCGGCCCGATACGCGACACGCTTGCGCAGCACGGTCGACCAACTCAAGCCCGCCTGCGCGCCCTCCAAGGTCAAGAACTCGAAGAGGGTGCGGTCGTCGTGCACGGGCACGCCCCACTCGGTATCGTGATAGGCGATCATCAACGGGTCTTCACCGCACCACCAGCAGCGCTGCTTACGCGCGGAAGCGGTTGTCCTTCGAGCTGCCATCTAAAAGCCAGAGTGCCCAATCAGTCACTCGGCGTCGACCGTGTGCGGCAGGATCGAAACAGCCGCTCGAAGACCGTTGCGATCGCGTCGGTTGTTTCGAATCAATTCACCCTGCGGCGCGAAATCGACTTCGCGCTCTGACTCCATCGCGCCGCAGTGGGTGCGTCAGGACTGACACGGGCGTCAGGGGTCTAGACACAGGAAATCGCCCAACGCGCGATCTCGATGCTCGTGGCCATGCGGCCGGTAAACGGAAGTAGCCAACAATGTGGAACCATTTCCAGGATTACTGAAGATCGGGATAGAAGAGGCAAATAAGGCACGTACGTTGCACCACCTGGACTTAGGCCGCTGCCGTTGCGGCCGTTGTCATAGAAACGCCACGAGAATCAGCCATGCGACCCACCCAACAAGAATTCGCAAATCCCCGAGAGTGGTTGACCGGAATTGCCCAGGAGCGCGAGGGCTATCGGCGCTTGGTGCGCGAATCGGGCGGCGCGGGTCGCGCTGCGTATCGCTTGGCGCGCGCACGTTGCGCGGCCACTCTCGGCGGTGAACCGTGCTTGGAAGATCTTCAAGCGGCCGCACTGTTGCTCGCGACGCGCCTTGGCAGCGGCGGAGCGCTACCGATCACCTCGCTGCTGCCGAGGGCGCGATCGACACCGCCTGGTCCGATCTCATCCTTGCCACCGGGCGCGAAATCCGCGCCGCCGACGCCACCCTCCGCGGAGCGGCGTGCGAGCAAGTCTAGGTCGCGGCAAGCCGCGCCGGTGCTGCGCGCGGGCACCTAAAAACCTTCGCTGCGGATGCGCTCGTCCGGAACACCGTGGGCGACGAGTAGCTGCACGACCTCGCTCACCATCTCGAGGCGGCCACAGACGTACGCGTCGAGCGGAGAGAGGGAGCTCACTGCTTCGAGCAGTTGTGCCTGAACTCTGCCTCGGCGACCGACCCAAGCGCTATCGGCGCCGGTGAGCGTCGGAATGAAATGAAAGCGCGAGCAAGTCGACGCGAGCCGCGCGAAGTCTTCGGCGAACAGCACGTCTTCCGGAGCACGATGACCCGCCAGCAACAGCAGGCGAGTTTGGGACCCACGTGCGAGCTCTTCTTCGATCAGCGCGCGCAGCGGTGCGATGCCCGTGCCAGCGCCCACGAAGAGCGCAGCCGGGCTGGGCGCGGCTTGCCAGGTGAAGGCGCCTGCCGGACCTTCCACTTCCAGCTCGGCACCGATTGGCAAAGTGTCCATCGCGTCCGCGCCGGCGTGAACGGCCACGGCCAGCTCGAATTCTCCCGGTTTCTGTGGATCGTTCGCAGAGGCGATGGAATAGGGTAGGAAAAGCGCTTGCCCTCGATATTGAACGACGACCAAGTGCTGCCCAGCGGCCCAAGTGAACGGCGTACGCGCAGCAAAGCGAAGCCGATGGACGCGGCTCGAGAGCGGCGCTCGAGCAATCAGGTCGACCACGTGGCGAGCGGGCATCGCCCGTTCATAGAAGGATAGTTTGCCACTTTGCCATGAATTTTTTTGGTCACGCACTGATTGCGCAACGCGACGAGGCAACTCGCGGGCCAATTCGCGCCGAGTTCGTACTCGGGGCGATGCTGCCGGACTTCGCTTCGATGCTGCGCACGCGGCCACCTGTGGCGACGCTCGACGCGCTCAGCGCTGGTGTCTCCTTTCACCACCGCACCGACGATGCCTTTCACGGCGCACAATCCTTTTTGGATTTTTCCCGTCTGGCGTCGAGTTTCTTGAGCAATCACGGCGTGTCGCGCGGCACGGCGCGCGCCGTCGCGCACGTCGGTGTGGAGTTGCTCTTGGACGCTGCCTTCGCCCGTGAGCGGGGCGGTAACGAGGCGTATTTGTCGGCGATTGCTTGTGGATTGACGGCGCAGGTGCAAAGCCACATCTCCTGGCAGACGAGCGATGCGAGCGAGCGCTTTCGGCATCTCTGCCACAGCTTGCAGCAGCGCGGTGAGTTCCAGGTAAACCCTTCGAGTGAACTCGTGGCCGAACGTTTACGCAGCATCTTGGCCGATCGCCCGCGGCTGGCGATGGACGAGCACGGGCTATTCGTTGTACGAACATGGGTTGAAGGTGCCCGCTCGCAAATCACGTCTGGCGCGCCGCAGTTGCTGCGCGAAGTCGAGCAGCGTTTGCGGCTTGCCCGCGAGCACTCGCCGGCAACCTAGTCAGGAAAAGGAAGATTGATGCGTTTCACGCAAATGTGCGTCGTGCTCGGCCTGCTTTCGGTGCCCGCGCTGGCTTCGGCTCAGATCAAACAACCGGGTGCTCACCGGCTCTATCCTGTCGAGCTCGAGCCGCATCTCATCGTGCAATGGAACGAGTCGTGCGCGAGCAACGGCTTTGGGCCCGGTTTTCGCGCGACCATCCCATTTTTGGACAATGGCCCGATCCCCAAGATCAACAACAACATGGGCATCGGCTTCGGCTTGGATTGGGCACACTCCGGCATCAACTCGCACTGTCCGAACTACTACCGGAACGGCGCCTACTACGGCAACGGCTACACCGCCGACATCTGGCAGATCCCCGTGGTCGTGCAGTGGAACTTCTTTTTGCTGCCAAAGGTCAGCGTCTTCGGCGAGGCGGGCATCGTGCTGCAGCACCGCCGCTACGATGGCAACTTCAATTGCGGGATGGGCAACATCTGCGACGGTGTGGGCAGCGAGAACGGCGCCGACGCCTCTTTTGCGGCCGGCGGCCGGTTCTTGATCAGCGATTCGGTCGGCTTCCTGCTGCGGCTGGGCTATCCATACCTATCGGCCGGCGTGTCGATCTTGCTGTAGGCTTGCTCGGGAGCCTCGGCCAAGCCGAGACTCCGCCTGCCCATGGAACACCGCGCTCCGCCTTCGACCAACATCGCTGCCACGATTTTTCGCGATCTGCGCAGCCAGATCCTGAAGGGGATGCTCAAGCCGAGTGAGCGGCTACCGGGTGAGCGCGAGCTCGCCGCGCAGTACGGGACCAATCGCAATACGCTACGCGAGGCAGTGCGCATGCTCGAGCAAGCGCGGTTGGTCACCGTGCGTCACGGCCAAGGCGTGACCGTTGCCGACTTTCGTAAGACAGGCACCATGGAGCTCTTGCCGCCGTTCTTGGAGAACACGGGCAACGCCGCAGAAATCCACGCGCTGCTCGAGGACATCTTGCCGGCGCGCTTGCTGGTGCTGGAGTTTGCGACGCGGCTGGCCGCGAAGCGCGCGAGCACGGACGACATCTCGCGCCTCCGTGACATCACCGAGCTCTTGATCGCCGCCTTCGATCGTCGCGATCCAGTGGTGATCGCCCATGGCTTCCAGCGTTGGCTCGACGCATTGCTGGACGCCGGGCACTCGGTGGCCGTGCGTTGGATCGCCAATCCGTTTTTGGACGCGTATCGGGAGCTGCTCGATCGCTTTCCCGCGCTGTGGATGCTCGAGCCCAGCTTTCCCCAACATTTGCGGGACCTGGTGACCACCCTCGAAGCGGCCGACGAAGAGAAATCGATCGCCGTCACGCGCGAGTACTATCACCGCGTAGACACCATGTTGATGCGTGCACTGGCCAGCTTGGTGCCCAAGGGCTAGCTAATGTTCGGGAGTTCGACCCAGCACTTGTTGGGCGCGCAGTAGCCACGTCCGTATGCGTAGCGGCGCGTCCGTGGGCGAAGCTTGCGCAGCGCCCCCACTCGGCAACGGCACGCTGGATTTGGTCGACCAAAAGAGCACCGGGCCCGCTTCGCGCGCGCGTAGCCCAAAGACCACGCGGGCCGCGGCCTTCGCGCTGTACGTCCCGTCGAGAGCGGGCAAACCGAGACGCTGCCAGAGCGCCTCCGCTTGGCTGCCCGCGGCGCTCGGCTCGCCGTAGCCGGGACCGAGATAGCGTCCATCGACCTCGAAGCGAGCGCCGAGCGTCGTGCTGTCCAAGCGCGGAACCTCGGAGCCGGCCAATTCGCGCAGAAAATGCGCGGTGCGCGCGGCCAAGTGCAAAATGCGCACACGGCTCGTCACCGGCCAAGGTGAGACGCGAACCGAAGTCAAAAACGGCAACGTGGCAGGCTCGAAACCAATGCGGAAGCGCGCCGCCAGGGCCAAGCCCACCAACAGGCCCGCCGAAGTGCAGGTCGAACCCACAGCGACGATGAGCCGACGCGGTGCCGGCAACGCGCCGGCGGCGATCTGCTGTCCGAGTTCGAGCCCTGCCGAGACATAGCCCAACGCGCCGAGCGGAGTCGCTCCCCCGGGCACCATCACGAACGATCCGGGTTCATGCTTCAGACGAGTCCAAGCCAAGCCGAACGGAAACACACTCCAATGTGCGAGCGCGTGAAGCTTGGCGCCGCTCGCCGCCAAGGCGCGTAGGTTGACGAACGCGGCCTCCGACACCGGTTGAGGAAAGAGCAGCGCGCTCGCCCGGAGCCCGACACGCGGCGCATGCAGCGCCGTCGCCAACGCGTGGTTGGAGCCAAAGGCGCCCGTGGCCAGCACCCCTGCATGTCCGCGTGCACGCGCCTCGCCCAGCAGTAGCTCGAGCGTTCGCACCTTGTTGCCACCGTAAACGTCCGAGGAGATGTCGTCGCGCTTGATCCAGGCGTCGCTGTCCTCGGCGCCGAGTTCAGGCCCGAGCGCGCTGAGCGATTCGACGGGGGTCGGGAAAGCGCCCAAAGCCACGCGGGCCACGCGCCGCGAAAGCTTTGGAAACAGTTCGAATAGCGGAAAGCTCACCGCCTCAGCCTACCCGCTCGCCGTAGGACAAAAGGCCTAAGCATTTGTGCACTGTATTTCTGTCACGGACGGTGTTAGTCGTCGTCGCCTCGGTTCGGGAGCGCGGCATGCCCCAGAAATCAAAAAAGCCCATCGATAAGGCCAATAAGCGTGCATCGAGTGCACCGGCCAAGCGCCGACCCGCGGCCGCAAAGGTGCCCAGCAGGGCCGTCAAGCGTTCAGCAGTCGTAACGCCCGCTGCAAAAGCGAAGACCAAGGCCAAGCCGGCAAAGACCAAGGCCACGTCGGCAAAGACCAAGGCCAAGCCGGCAAAGACCAAGGCCAAGCCGGCAAAGACCAAGACCACGCCGGCAAAGACCAAGACCACGCCGGTAAAGACCAAGACCACGCCGGTAAAGACCAAGACCATGCCGGCAAAGACCACGCTCGCCAAGACCAAGACCACGCCGGCAAAGGCCCAAGCCAAGCCACGCAGCTCCAAGCCCGAGCTGCGGAAGATGCATGCGCTGATCCTGCCGCCGAAGCCGAAGCGGCTCGCCGCACGGCTACTCGTGGCACGCGCACCGCGCGCCGCGCAAGTGGAGGAAGCGCCAGCCGAAGAGAGCCCGTCGCCCCCGCTGAGCGCCGCGGCGGCAAGAGCCACAATCAAGCTCGTCTCCAACCAACCTGGAGCGAATGCCTCGGTCTCGGCCGTGCATGCGCACACGCCCCGGGCGCCCGTCACCGCCGATACCTGGCGAACGATCGAAAGCCTGTCCGCCGGTCTCGGGCGCGCGCCGCTGAATGACGAGCAGCGCGTCGCCCTGCGCGCCGCCTTGGAAGGGCACGATAGCGTCGTCGTGCTAGCGGACGAAGAGCGCGCGCTGAGCTGCTATCAGCTGGCCGCGTTCCAACTGGCGCAACCGACGGTCGTGATCTCCCCCGTGCCAGCGGATCTCAAAGCCCAGCACGAGGCGCTCAGCATGCGCCAGTTACCGGTCGTGTGCCTGTCAAGTGAGCTCGGTGGGCCCGAGCGGAGCGCGGCGCTCACGCGGATTGCCCGCGGCGGCGCGTTGTTGCTGCTACTCAGTCCGGAAGGCCTGCGCGCGCCGGACGTCGCCCAAGCATTGGCCAAATCAGGCATCGCCTTGTTCGTCGTCGAGGAGGCGCATTGCGCCTCGCCGGCCTCGCACGAGTGGCGCCCTTCCTATGCCGAGCTCGGGGTCACCCGGCGCGGGTTGGGTACTCCACCCGTGATGGCGATCACCCGCGTCGCAACGGCCGCTGTGCGGCGAGACATTCGCGAGCGCCTGGGTCTGGAAGCACCGGTCACGATTCAATCGCCCCCGGTGCGCGAGAACCTACAGCTCGTGACCAAGCTCGCGCGCGGTGAAGGGCGGCAGGCAGCGCTCGTGCGCTTGGTCGAACGCCTCACCCTACCTGGCCTCGTGCTGTGCGCCACGCCGCACGACGTCGACAGCGTGTACTCCGCGCTTTGCGGCGCCGGTATCGCGGCCCATCGTCACCACAGCGGCATGACAGCGGGTGATCGCGCGGCGGAGCTGCTCCAATTCGGCCTACCCGGCGCGCGGTCCGTGATGGTCGCGGTCAGCGCGTTCGCGCCAGGGAGTGGTTTGCCCGGCATCGGTGAGCAGGCCGAAGCGCACAGCGGCTTCGGCCGACGCCTCCACCGGCGTGATTTGCGCTTTCTGGTGCACTATCAATCGCCGGCTTCAATCGAGCAATATTTGCGAGAAATTCACGGCGTAGGCGGGGACGGCTTGGCCGCTACTTGCGTGCTCCTGCACGAGTCCAGTCACCGCAGCCTGCATGAAGTGATGCTGGCTCAGCAGCGCTTTCGCGCAACGCACCTGGCGGAGCTCGGTCGCGCACTCGAGACACCCGCACTCGAGGGACGCACGGTCTCGATCGAATCACTGGCGCTCGGCAGCGGCCAAAGCCGACGCACGACAGACCGGCTCAGCGCGCTCTTGGCAGATGCGGGCGTGGTGTCACGCGCAGCCGGCTGGGTGCGCGTGCTGTGCACGGCCTCGGAGTTGGACGAAGCCTGCCGTCGTCTCGGCGCACAGCTGTACGCACTGCGCGAGCAAGACGCGCGTCGCCTGGCATCGGTGAGCGCGCTGGCGGAGGCAGCCGAGTGCAAGCTCTCTTGCCTCAACCAATATCTGGGTGAAGGCGCGAGCCAGGGCTGCGGTCGCTGCAGCACGTGCGTCAGTGAACTGCTGGCTCCGAGCCAAGAATCGCTCACGCCGCAGGCTTCAACGCGCCGCGGAGTGGTGCATGAGTTTTCGGTTCAGCCAGTCAGTGCCCCCGTCTCGGGTGTCGTGCCGCGTGGCGCGCAACCCAGCTTCGATCCGCTGACGGCGAGACTCGCTGAATTTGGAGTTTCCGGGCGCAGCCCCCGCGACTAACGGCTCTGCACGTAGAACGCGGCAGAGCGCTGCGGCGCGTTGTTGGCCGGCGCTGGCTGGCAGTTTCCGCCGGACAGCACGGCTCCATTCCTACACGAAGCCTGGACGCCCGCGGCGGGCTCGCCAGCTGCACTCGTCTTTTGCATGCTGGCGACATCGAAGCGCCGGCAGTGCGTTGCCCGCATCATCGAGCAGCGACCAACAAGAGTGACGATTTTGCACGCCCGGCGCCGTGCGCGTCTAGGCCACCGAGGGTAGATCTGGTACTAGTTCCAGATCGACTGGATTGCGGCCTTTGATAAAGCCAATTCCCAAACTCCACACAACCTTGCTCCCGATCCGCAGCTGCATGCTCGCGGGTAGCGTCATTTGGCTGCTGTTTGGCGCCAGTGGCTGCGGCACCGCGGACCCCGACATGTTCAGCAGCGGCCCATTGGCAGCCGGCGGCAGCCCAAGCGGGAGCAATCCCAGTTTCTCGGGTAGCTCGGGCCTGGGAGCCAGCGGGAGCGGCAGTGGCGGCGGAGTAATCGTTGCCGGCAGCACGGGTTACCCCGCAGCCGCAGGCAGCGGCGGCAGTGGTCTCGGTTGCACGTTTTCCTGCGGCGACGGTGGGCGCGGCAGCTCCGGGAGCGTCAGTGCTGGTTGGGGCGGCGGCGGAGCGGCGGGCGACGACGGCGAAGCCGGCAGCAGCCCCGGTTCGCCAGAATGCGCCGCGCTCGCCAAGGGCGCCACGTACTTGGCCGCGACACAGCACTGCTATCTGGTCGACCCCGAAATGCGCACGTTTGCGGAAGCTCAAACGCACTGCAAGGACTTGAAGGCACACCTGATTACGCTCGCTAGCGAAGCCGAAAATGACTTCGCTTGGCGCATGCACAGCGACGAGCATTGGATCGGCTCGCAAGACGGCAAGATGCCAAAGCAATCTGGGGTCGGCAAGTACACCTGGCTGACGGATGAACCTTTCGAATACACCAATTGGTCGCCGGACCAGCCCAACGCGAGCATGACCGACTGCGTCGACGGCGGCTCTTGCTACGAGCATTGCGCCTTCCAATGGAAGGGCGGCGACCACGACAGTCAGTGGAATGACCGCTACTGCATGCATACGATTGTCTCGATCTGCGAGTGGGACAGCGTGCCCTGAGCTCCACGCGGCCAACGGCTCAGCGCAGCGGGCTGTCGAGATTCGGTCTACCGGGCGCGGCCGTGATCGTGAATTTGCTCGCCTGGGTAGCGCGGGTTCGCGCGATTCGACTGCTTCCGGAGCCTGACCCCGACGCGCTCGCGCATCTCGAGATTGGCCAGCGGCTACTCGCCCAACCCTGGCGACTGAATTTGCATTGGGTCTGGCTGCCTGGCTACCACTACTACCTGTACGCGCTGTTCAGCTGGGGCACACGCCCTGAGGCGATTCGATTCATCAACGCGGGGCTATCGGTCGTGCTGGCCCTGCTCCTCTTTGGTTACGCCCGCGCGCGCAGTGAGCGGCCTGTCGTGCCCTGGCTCGCTGCGTTGTTTTGCGCGGTCGCCCCGATCGTGAATTTGATGGGAATTTCTGCGCAGCAGGAGACCCTGTTCTCGATCTTGGTTCTGGCTTGCGCCTGGGGCATCGAAGAAAAACGCTTCTTCAGCGCTGGCCTCCTGCTCGCGGCCGCCGCGATGGTGCGCTACGAGGCTTGGGGAGCCGTCGCCATGATCACGGCGCTCGGCGCCACAGAATGCTGGCCAGTGATCGCCGAGCGCTTGCCACGCTTTGCCCGCGGCTCGAAACAGCTGCTCGTGGTGGCGGCGCCGGCGTTACTCGCGATCTTCGGCTGGCTGATCGTGCAGCGCGTCGCGAGCGGCAAATGGTTCCACACCTTGCACGAGCTCTACCGATTCACCAAAAATCAAAGAACCGTACTTTCGCACGGCATTTGGCTGGATTTGTTTTGGTTCCCCGTCATCTTGCCGCTCCTCCTTTGGGGTCTGGCCCTTCCGCTCGCGTTCATCGGTTTAGCGCGAGCGTGGCACCGCGGCTTCCTAGTTCCGGCTGGGGTCACGGGCTTCCTGCTGTTGAGTTACAGCTCGAAAGGTTCGCTCGGTAGCGGCCGATACTTCGACGCGCTCACGCCGTTCGTGTGCTTGTGCGCGGCCGAGGGGATCCTGAGGCTCAGCGAACGCCGCCCAGCCGCATTGTTCTGGCTAACCAGCGCAACGACCGTGTGCCTGGCCGCACTCGCCGTTCGCCTGATTCACTGAGCAGCGGACGAGGGCGGCGCTCAGAACGCGATCTCGGCACCCGTATAGTGCAAGAATTTTCCGGTTTGGGCCAGCGTGAGGCTGAGGATCAGATCGGCACACGGGCGAGCGGATTCTTCTGGCGCGAGGTGCGCGTTGGGACCGCCGAGATCCGTGCGCACCCAGCCAGGATCGAGCGCAACGACGCACACGTGGTCGCTCTTCAAGTCGAAGCTTTCGGTGAGCGAGAGCATGTTGAGGGCGGTCTTCGACACGCAATACGCGTAGAACATGCCGTTGTCTTTGCCAGCCATCGACGCCACGCCGGAGCTGACGTTGACCAGCCGCGCCGGTTGCTCGGCGCGGGCCGCAGCCCGCAGCAGCGGTGCAAATGCCTGCGCAGTGCGCAGCGGGCCGAGCACGTTGACCTCGAACGCCTCTCGACACTTCGTGAGGTCGACCGCATCCAACCGAGCATCGTGCGGTGACGGAGAGACGCCCGCCATGTTCACCAGCACATCCAGCCGTGGCGTGTAGCCCGCGACCTGGGCGGCGGCCTCGCGCACCGAGGCGTCAGAAGTCACGTCCAAGCCGACAATCGTCAATCGCTCGCGGAGCTCGGACGGCAGATCAGTCAACGGGCTCGCGCCGTGCGGCTTTCGCACGCCTGCAAACACGCGCTGACCGAGCTCTAGAAAGCGCCGAGTCAAAGCCAAACCAATGCCGCGGTTGGCGCCCGTCACCAGGATATTTTGCATCGCAGCCCAAAGCTTAGCCCAAACCTGGAACCGGTGCCAGGTTTGTGCCAAACGGGAAATTTGGTGAAGCGCCCTACGCTTCGAGCCGCTCACTGACCGCACGGGCGAACTCGATCGTGCCGAGCGAACCGCCGATATCACGGGTTTTCTGACCATCTTCCAAGGCGCGATCGTAGGCGCGGCGAATCCGTTCGCCCGCCGAGCGACAGGCTTCATCACCGCGGGTATCGGCTAGGTGCTTCAGGAGCATGGCGGCGCTCATCAACAAGGCCAGCGGATTGGCCAGGTTCTTCCCTGCGATGTCCGGCGCCGAACCGTGCACGGCTTCGAACACCGCGTCGTCGTCACCGATGTTGGCACCAGGCGTGACACCCAAGCCACCCACGAGGCCCGCACACAAATCCGAACAAATATCGCCGTACAGATTCTCGCACATCACGATGTCGAACTGCGTCGGGTCTTGAACCATGCGCATCTGTGCGGCATCGATGATGACCTCTTCGTATTCGATGTTCGGGTAATCTTGTTTATGAACTTTGCGCGCTTCGTCGAGCAGCATGCCGTCGCTCAACTTCATGATGTTCGCCTTGTGAAAAACGCTGATTTTCCTGCGCTTTCTATGGGTCGCGTAGCGAAACGTCCAGTGCGCGATGCGGTGACAAGCGACGCGCGTGGCGACTTTCATGCTCACCACCACGCCGTCGGTGATCACGTTCTCGATACCGCTGTACAGGCCCTCCGTGTTCTCGCGCACGATCACCAGGTCGACGTGTTCGAAGCGGGTCTTGACCCCTGGCATGTTGCGAATCGGGCGCACGGCGGCATACAGGTTCAATGTTCGGCGGAGGGCCACGTTCACGGAGCTGAAGCCCTTGCCAATCGGCGTCGTGCACGGCCCCTTGAGCGCGACGTGGTGCTGACGGATGGCATTCAGGGTGCTCTCGGGGAGCGTGTCGCCCAACTTCAAATCGAGCGCGGTTTGTCCGGCATGGTGCGTCTCGAACTTGACGGGTGCTTTGGCGGCTTCGAGCACGCTGAGCACCGCGTCACTCACCTCCGGACCGATGCCGTCACCAGGGATTAACACTGCGGTATGCATGGTCATCTCTCCTCCGTAGTACACAAAACGAGGTCCAGGGAAGCGCGCGCCGAGCGCGGATTGTGATCAACGGCGCGTCCAGACACAATGGCCTCGGAAATGCGGATCAAAAATCAGATCGAAGCGGTCGTTTTCGACTGGGGCGGGACGCTGTCGGAGTATGCCGAAATCGAACTTTACGATATGTGGAAGCTGGCCGCGGCGCATTTGGCGCGCGCCACCGGCCGACCCGAGCCGGAACTGACCGCGCAACTGCTGGCGGCCGAGCTGCGCTATTGGGACGGGGTCAAAACGTCACAGCAGACGGGCACGTTGCAGCAGATCCTCGCGGCCGAGTCACGCGCGCTCGGCCTCGACGTGAGTCGAGCCGTGGTCGAGGAAGCGGCGCAACGCCACCTCGACGCCTGGACGCCGCACATTCGGCATCACGCGGACGCCGCCGACACCCTGCGCGCGCTCCGCGCGGCCGGACTCAAGCTCGCGCTGCTCTCGAACACGCATTGGCCCGAAGCGTATCACGAGCATTTTTTGCAACGCGACGGTCTGCTCGAGCTGCTCGACGTGCGCGCCTACACCTCGAACATGAGTCACAGCAAGCCTCATCGGGAGGCCTTTCTGCACGTGCTCGGTCTCCTCGGTGTCGCTCCAGAGCGAGCAGTCATGGTCGGTGATCGGCCGATCGACGACGTATGGGGTGGGCAGCAACTGGGGATGCGCGGCGTGTGGCGCCCCCACTCCGGCTCCCCCCCGATCGGCGATGTCGTACCGGACGCCGTAATTCAGCGGCTGGCCGAGCTGCCCGCACTGATCCCGACGCTCGCTTAAACAAATTGATCAAAATCGAGCCGCTCCGCCATTGATCCCCGTGAAGGCGAACCTTCACTGGAGGCCACTTGAGCTACATCGCGAAAATGTGGGGGATCCCGCTAATTTCATGGGCGCTGCCGTTGCTGGGCTGTTCGGGGCAGAGCCCGCTCGTAGGCACCGACGGCTCGGGGGTAGGCGCACCAGGCAGCGCCGGAAATGCCGGCGTTAGTTCGAGCGGGGGAGAACTTGGGAACGTTTGCTCGCTCGACCTCGTGACCGACGTCAACGAGGTCAACGTCGCCGACGGATTTGCCGCCTGTCGCTCCGGTATTTGCCTGACCAATCACTTTCAGGGCCTGGTGAGCTGTCCGTATGGCCAAGCCGCTGGAGCCGGTGAGTGCTTCCTCCCGGGCCACGATGAACCGATCGCGGGCGCGGTCAAACCGCAGCTCGTCGATCGCCAGGCCGCGGTGGCCTCGATCTGCAGCTGCCAGTGCTCGGGCTCCGGGCCAGGCCCCTACTGCACCTGCCCAGCGTCGATGCAGTGCGAGCACCTGATCGACGATCTTCATCTGACCCCACCGGAACCCCTCGCGGGCTCGTACTGCATCCCCAAAGGGTCGGAGTACTACGCCGATCAGCAAACCGTCTGCGTCGAACCCAACTGCGGAGCAGCGCATCCCCACTGATGATCGCACGCGGCGCGTGTTTGGCTGGCTTGCGTTTTGCGCTGAGCTGAGTATCAGCACGCTCAGCACGGCGCAGCCGCAGCCGCAAGCGGCGCGCGCCTCGCTGGTCGTGATCCGCAGCGAAGGGGCACAAGATTGCCCGGAGGCAGCCGCTCTAGCCGATCAGGTCCGCGCCGTCGTCGGCGCGTCCGTGATTGGCGTCGGGCCATCGTCAACGCCGATCGAGACCTGGGTGCAAGTGGCTATCAGCCACGACTTTGGCGGATACAGCGCCCAAATCAGCACCTTCGGCAGGCGGCATGGCAGCCGCTCACTGGAAGACTTGGGTCCAACCTGCAGCAGCCTAGCCGATGCCATCGCCGTCACGCTCGCGATGTTCCTGGATCCCTACGAAAACGCGCCCGCCCCCAGTGCAGCAGCCGCTCCGATTGCCAGCAAGAAGTTACTCGTGTCCGAGCCGCGGCCAGCGGCCCGAGCGGCGGAATCGCAATTCTTCGTCGATGGCTCTGCCGGAGTCACCCTCAACTTGCTCGCCCACGCCCAGCCGACGCTTGGGCTCGGCTTGGGGTGGCGCCCGAGCGCGCGCTGGTCTCTCGCGTTGGGCGGGGTGTTCGTCGTTCCCGATCACACGACCGACGACGGGACGCGCGGAGCCGATCTGCGCTTGAGCTTCGCGACACTGCAAGTGTGCGCCCGCACGTTGGGTAACCCCGACCACATCAGCCTCGCCTGGTGCGCGGCTCCGCAGCTTGGTGCGCTCGCCGGCCGCGGAAGCGGCTACGCAGACAACTTTTCGGAGCATGTGCTGTGGCTGGCGGTCGGACTCGGCCCAGAAGCGGCGTTTCGGCTCACCCGCTCGTTCTCTTGGCTATTCGGGGTGCAAGCGGTGATTCCGCTGCTCGAGCAGGGCTTCGACGTGCAAAGCGATGGCGTGCGCAGCAGCGCCTATCGAACGCCCTCCGTCGCCGCTCTCCTATCGCTGGGCTTGCGAGGTCATTGGTGACGACCTCCGAATCGCCCGCTGCCCAGCTAGCGAACTTCGAGCTGATTTATCGTCGGCACTTCGTGTTCGCCTGGCGCGCTCTCCGGCGCCTCGGCGTTTCCGAACGCGATTTGAACGACGCCGCCCAAGACGCATTCCTGGTCGTGTATCGGAAGCTGCCCGAGTTCGACTTCGAACGCCCGATCACCACCTGGATTTACGCCATCTGCTTGCGCGTCGCCAGCAACCGCAGGCGCAGCGCGGTGCAGCGCCACGAACAGCTGAACGAAGCTGGGGAACCGTCCGAGAAAGTCGAGCAGGCCCTGCTGACGGACGCGGAAGAAGAGCAGCTCAATGAACGCCGCGCGCTGCTCGAAGCCGCGCTCGACGCGATGTCGCTCGAGCAGCGCGCCGTTTTTACGCTCTTCGAGCTGGAAGGGTGCACCGGCGAAGAGGTCGCGTCGATATTGGATGTGCCGGCACCGACCGTGCACTCCCGTTTGCGCCTCGCGCGCGAAATTTTCCGCCGCAGCATCGAGCGCCACCGCGCGCGTGAACACTTCGAATTGCGTCGTATGGGAGGCGAACGATGAGCGAATTGAAGCATTGGTTGGACGAGGCCAGTGATGCGGACGAATTCGAACGTTCGATCTTGCGCTCCGGCTTCGAGATCGATCCACCGAAAACGAGCCAAGATCAGGTCTGGTCGAGCCTCCTGGGAGCACTCGCGATCGCACCAGTCGTCGCGGCGACCACCGGCGCGCAAACCGCGACCGCAAAAGCGGCTGCGACCGGCGTCAGCAAGGCGAGCGCGATCTGGCTCGCAGTCGCCAAAGGTTTCGTCATGGGGCTAGCCGTCTACGGCGCGGCCGCAGGCGTGAGCGAAATCTCGAACCGAATCAATACGCGGCGGCAGGCCCCCCCCTCGACCGCGCGCAAGGCACCCGCGCCAACACGAACGTCGACGAGCGCACGGCTCACCAGAACGCCGACGCCTGCCCTCACGTCCGCCAGCGTGGTCGACGACACGACGCTGACGCCACGCCTCACCCGCGGTAACGGGCCCGCTCGTCCGCCCGCCAATCTCGACAAGGAACTGCCCGCCGTCGCCACCTTCGACGGCGCCGGCTCGCACAACGGGGCACGAGGCAGCCAGCTCGAAGGCGAAACGCGCGCGCTCCGGCGCGCTCGCAACGAACTGCGGTTGGGCGAGCTCGCCGATGCCTTCGCCACACTCGAGGCGTCGCGCCGTCAGTTCCCGGCGCCCGAGTTGTACCAAGAACACGAAGCGCTGATGATTGAGCTGCTCTATCGCAGCGGCCAGGTGTCGACCGCCGAGCAACGCGCTCGTGCGTTTCTCGAGCATTTCCCGGAAAGCCCGCACGCGCAGCAGATTCGGCAGTTGACTCGCCGCTGACCGAGAAAGCCGGCGAAGCACCGGCTGTGCACCGGCGATCGCCAGTGCCACGATCGGTTTTCTGTGGCTCCTGCACGCGGCACAGCCACTGCTTTCCAGTTCGGCATGCCCGACGGAGCACACACCACGACCATCTGCGGGCCCGAGCTGGGGCTGGCCATCGCCGACGCCAGCGCACTGATCGGGCTCGACGCGCATCCGATCCAGGTGGAGGTATCGTCGACACGCGGGCCATCGTTCTTTCAAATGGTGGGCCTGGCCGAGGCGGCCGTACGAGAAGCGCGGGTCCGCGTGGCGAGCGCCCTGGCACGCCTCGGAGTATTGCTCGATGAGTACGCGATCACCGTGAATTTGGCGCCCGCCGACGTGCGGAAGGGGGGCGCTGCGTTGGATTTGGCGATCGCGGTGGGCATTTTGGGGGCGATCGGTGTGGTGCCAGCGCACGCGATGGAAGGGGTGCTGCTCGTGGGCGAGCTTTCGCTCGACGGTAGCTTGCGGCCCGTACGCGGGATTTTGCCGCAGCTCGATGGCGCGCGGGCGCGCGGGCTACCGTTTGCGGTGGTGCCGGCGAGCAATGCGGCCGAGGCCGGGTTGGCCACGGGGATTACGGTATTTCGGGCAGAATCGCTAGCGATGTTGGTCGCGCACCTGCTGGGCGAGCGCGCGTTGCCCAGAGTCGAACGCACCGAGTTCAAGCCCGAGTTTCCAACCAGCCGTTTCGATCTCGCAGACGTGCGTGGGCAAGCCACGGCGCGGCGCGCGCTCGAGATCGCTGCGGCGGGGGGTCACAACCTGCTGATGATGGGGCCACCAGGCAGCGGCAAGACCATGCTCGCGCGGCTGTTGCCCAGCCTCCTGCCACCGCTCTGCTTCGACGAAGCCATCGACTGCACCGCCATCCACAGCGTGGCCGGCCTGCTGCCGAACGACCGCGGTGTGGTCTGTGAGCGGCCTTTTCGGTCTCCGCATCACTCGGTCAGCGAAGCAGGGTTGGTCGGCGGCGGCGACGTGCCGCGTCCTGGCGAAGTCAGCCTGGCTCACCACGGCGTCTTGTTCTTGGACGAGCTGGCGGAGTTTCGGCGCACTGCGCTCGAAGCGCTGCGCCAGCCGCTGGAGGACGGCTTCGTCAATATCGCACGGGCGCGAGCCCGGGCGCGCTTTCCGGCGCGGCCGCTGCTGATCGGGGCGGTCAATCCGTGCGCTTGCGGCTACTTCGGTCACCCACGCCTGCCCTGTCGCTGCACGGACTCGGCGCGCGAGCGCTACCGCGCGCGCCTCTCTGGTCCACTGCTGGATCGCCTAGATATTCACGTGGCAGTGCCGCCGGTAGAGGTGTCTGCGCTCGTCCGCGGCGACAAGGGTGAAGACTCGGCCAGCGTGCGCGAACGAGTCGCGCAGGCTCGCGGCCTACAGCAGGCGCGAGCACGGCAGCTGAAGTTGCAGCAAAGCTTGAATGCGTCCCTCTCGGGGGCAGAGCTAGAACGAGTAGTCACCCTGGAGGGTGAAAGTCGCAAGTTGATCGAGGCGGCGATCAACCGCTTGGGGCTCTCGGCTCGAGCATTCACCAAGGTGCTACGCGTTGCGCGCACCATCGCCGACCTGGAGCATGAGCCGCGGGTGCGCACGCCGCACATCGCCGAAGCCATTCAGGGCCGGATCCTGGGACCGAGCTCACGTGCGCAGCTGGGCTGAGTCGTGGACCAGTACGCAGTTTGGGCGTGCGCGGCGATCTTCGTCACGTGCACCTGGAAGTAACGAGAGAAGGCAGTCATGAGTGAAGACAAGAAATCCCAAAAACAAGAAGCCCTGCGTCAAGTCGTTCGAGGACTCGAGAAAACCTACGGGCAAGGCACGATCATGCAGCTTGGTAGCGGCGCTCCGGCGCCGATCGCGGTCATCCCGAGCGGGGCTCTGGTGCTCGACGAAGCGCTCGGGGTCGGGGGCTACCCGCGCGGGCGCGTGATCGAGATCTTCGGTCCCGAGTCGAGCGGCAAAACGACGCTCACGCTGCACGCGATCGCCGAAGCGCAGCGCGCAGGCGGGATCGCGGCGTTCATCGACGCCGAGCACGCCTTCGATTTGCGATACGCACAGGGCATCGGCATCGACTTGAAGAAGCTCTTGATGTCGCAACCCGATTGCGGCGAGCAAGCGCTAGAGATCGCCGAAGCATTGACGCGCTCGGGCGCCGTGGACCTTGTCGTGATCGATTCCGTGGCCGCGCTCGTTCCCAAGGCAGAAATCGAGGGCGATATGGGCGACGCGCACATGGGCCTCCAGGCCAGGCTGATGAGCCAAGCCCTGCGCAAGCTGACCGCGATCGCCAGCAAGACGGGCACGACGCTGATCTTCATCAACCAACTGCGGCAGAAGATTGGCGTGGTGTTCGGCAATCCCGAGACGACCACCGGAGGCAACGCTCTCAAGTTCTATGCCAGCGTGCGGCTCGACGTGCGACGCACCGGCAAGGTCACGCTCGCCGAAACCGTGGTCGGGAACCGAACTCGGGTGAAGGTCGTGAAGAACAAGTGCGCGCCTCCGTTTACGGAAGCCGAGTTCGACATCCGCTGGGGCACGGGCATCGATGTGGGAGCCGACCTGGTCGAGGCGGCCGCGCTTGCCGGCGTGCTCGAGAAGAACGGTTCTCACTATCTATTTTTGGGAAAGAGCGTGGGACAAGGAAGGGACAAGACGCGCGATAGTCTTCTGAGCGATCAAGCGCTGTTCGAGGCCGTGCGTCAGAAAACTCTCGAACTGCTGCCCGCGCAGGCACATAGACAAGCAAAGGCGAGCCCGCCGGAAGCCTCGGACAAAGGCATCAAGGCTGAAAAAAAGAGCGCCGCCTAACGTGCCGCCTGACCCCGGCGCCCATGCCGGGGTCAGGCCTCGAACCGTCTTTCGTTTCGAATAGGCCGCACCCAGAGGTCTCCATCTTGCACTCGCGAATCGCCTGTCGCAGCGCGAGAGCTCGGTGGCGCTCGCGATCGAAAACGGGCCGACTGGGTCCCGCACCCCAAAAACCGCGATTGCTTGGCCGGCTGGATGCGCGGATGCGGGCGCTCCCCACTTCTTTAGAGTTCGTGATCGTCTAGGCTTTCGAGGAAGACGACGACGGCATTGCGCTGATCCGCATCCTCGACGAAGAACGGATGCGGGGCGTCTCTTCCACGCGCTGGGTCCAGCAGCTCTGAAAGCGAACCCACCGAGCTGTCATGCAAGAAGTTTGGCTTTCGAGCGAGGTCGAGCAACTGTGGTAATGCGCTGCCGCGCGGCTGATTGCGGACACTCGCGTCCACGACGATCCATTTGTCATCGAAGATCCCGGCCGAGTCCCGAATCGGGGCTAGCCGTGCGAAAGAGCGATCCGCGACTAGCGTGCCCTTGTAAGGCGGGAGCAGGGCCGGCCGCGGCGGCGCATTTTCCACCAGCTCGACTGTGTCATTGAACGGCACGATATTAGTCGGCACGAAACGACTTTGGTCGTCATTGTGGCAAGAGGTGCATGCGTCCCTGAACACCGAGCGGCCACGCGCGATCATCGCGGAGTCCGTCTTTATGCCCGCGGGGGCCGGAAGCGAATTCAGGTACGTGTTCAAGTCGAACAATGCACTGTCATCCACTCGCATGCCGATCAAGCTGTCCTCCACTTTTGCGCCCGCAGGCAAGCCCACGGTAACCAAAGAGTTGCTCTCGCGCCCCACGAACGGATACCCGTTCACTCCCCCTGCGGGGACGCCGAGATCGGCAAGTATGGCGACGTAGTTGTCGACGATCTCCGTGCCGGCCGCGGCCCCGCGCTCGAGCATGAAACGCCGACCGCCGACCGTCGTCAGGTCCGTCGGGTCCATGAGTGCGGTGTAGACGAAGTTGTTGAAGTTTTGCAGTTGCTCGATCGAACCATCCGTGCCCCACGGAGCGGCCAGATCCGTCCGGAACAGATTGGCGTTTTTCAGCGGCGCGCCGTTGCCATCCGGTGCGTCATCGAACATCCCAACTGGATATAGCTCGGGGTCATTGAGGAATGCGTCCACCTCCGTTTCGGTGGCGACTTTGGAGATCAAAGCAACCCCGACCCCCTTTCGCGTCACAGACTTGTGCTTGTTCCCAACGAGATCGAGGGCGAGGCCTGGATAAAACGCGCGGGTGGCTTCGCCCAGGGCAATGGTCGCACCAAAGTTGAGGACGTGGTTCGGCTGACCGTCGTTACGCTTGCCGATGCCGCCGCCATGCGGCAGGGCATACACGCTGCCATCAGTGATGCTGTGGCAGAGAGCGCACGACATGCCCAAGCTCTCGCCTGCGTACACGTCGGTCGCGTTGATATCGAGGGTACCGTTCAAGGTGGTTACGTTTCGTGCCGGGAGACCGACCACGGCACTGGCCTCCAAAAGGCTGATGAACGTGGTCGCGTCGTTCAGTAGAGGCGCGTCTTTCTTCGACAGGTCCGTTTTGGCTTCAGCAATGATTTGGGCGCGCAATGCGCCGGGCACCGCATCGATATCGATATTCAAGCCGAGCGCGAGTGCCCCAGCGGTCGTCAAGTGGGTGGCCGCGAATCCTTGAGGCAAGCGCAATGTACGCGTCCAGTATCCCTCATTGCCGAACGTCTCGAATCGATAGGTGTCGCGGCCGTGCGCGGCGTCCGGCCCGACGGGATGGTTGAATTCGTTCACTAACACGTCGGTCGGACCGGCGCTGCCGGTGAGCTCCTGCCCGCCGCCGGCGCCGCCTTCACCCGCCTCGCCAGCGGCGCCTGCGCCGACTTCCGTCAGACCCGCTTCACCAATGCTGCCGGCGTTGCCAGAGTGACCACCCCCTGCGCGGCCCGCGCCCCCTCCCCCTCCGTGACCGGCACCGCCACTTCCCCCGCTATCGTCGACAGGGTCATTGGAGCATGCGGCGGCAATGGCCGCTGCCAGTAGCGAGGTGGTCAGAAGCGTTGCGTTCAATCGGCGAGTCATTTGGCGGGTCCCTTTACAAAGCAGGAAAGCAGAGTAGCGAAGCAATCCGCGTGAACGCGCCGCTCGCCTGCTGCGTCCAGTGCAGCAACCATGCCGCGAGCCTGTGAGCGAGCTGTTGCCTACGCCGAGTGAAAGAACGCCAAAGCAAGCCCGGCACCAGGGCGCGCTGGTACCGATTTGTTCCCCACGACAGAGGTTGCGTTCTTCGCGCTCACCCTACGCCGAGTGGATGCACCCGTGGGGCGTGGCAGGAGCGTCGAAGGTCTCAGAATGCACCTACCGAAGAGAAGTCGAGCTCACGAAGACCTCTCGCTACGCACTCTTTGGCGGACGAGCAGTGTCAGCGTAGTCGCGCCGACGACGCTACGAATCGATGCTCGGCGACTAGGACGCGGCGGGGCCGTGCTCTTGCACTCCTGCGCAGGCATCCGAGACGAAGAATTCGGGATCGAGGGCAAACTGACGTTTAAAGCGCTGGGCAATCGCCGCACTTACCCGTTCGATTGCGCTCTCTTCGAGCAGTGTGATGGTGCAGCCACCGAAGCCACCACCGGTCATGCGAGCGCCGTACACGCCGGGCTCGGCGCTCGCCGCTTCCACCGCCGCATCTAGCTCCGCACAGCTCACTTCGTAGTCATCGCGTAGAGATCGATGCGATTGCGAGAGCAATTGCCCCACCTCCGACAGTTGCCCGCGGGCAACGGCCTCAGCCGTGAGCAAGCAACGCTGGTTCTCCGAGATTACGTGGCGACAGCGGCGTAGGATCGGGTCGGGAAGCCGCTCCGTGCAACGCTCGAACTGCGGCCAGCTCACGTCACGCAAGCTGCGAACTTCCGGAAATCGAGCACGGATGAGTTGCACCCCATGTTCGCATTCTTCGCGGCGCTGATTGTAAGCCGACGATGCCAATCGATGTTTGACTCGAGTGTCGCAAATGAGCAGCCGCCGCGAACCGAACTCGAGCGGCACCGCGCGATGCTCCAAGGAACGACAGTCGATCAGCAGCGCGGAGCCTGCCTGGGCCAGGGCCGCGCAGAATTGATCCATGATGCCTACCCGAGCTCCCACATACCCGTTTTCAGCAGCCTGGCCGCACAGGGCGAGCGCAATTCGATCGGGCTCGACTACACCGGCCAAGCGGGCGAGCGCGAAGGCCACCGAAATCTCGAGCGCAGCGGAAGACGACAGCCCCCCTCCAATCGGAATAGCGCTAGAAATCAGCAGCTCGGCTCCGGATATTGCAAAGCCGCGCTCGAGCATGGCTTGCGCGGTGCCTTCAACGTAGTCGATCCAGCTGCCGCGCCGAGGCGCACCGGGTTTGTCTAGATCGAAGGAAAAACCACTGGAAGTGTTGGTCGAACGCACGTTTACGATGCGGTCGGGGCGGCTGGCGCCTACTACGAACGAGCGACGATCAATCGCCATCGGAAACACGAAACCTTGGTTGTAGTCGGTGTGCTCGCCGATGATGTTGACCCGACCAGGAGCTGAAAACCCGCGGCAAGCTCCGAAGCGACCTGCAAATTCCCGGCGCAAGTACTGCAGCAGGACCGGCTCCACCATCAAGCTGCGAGCTCCGACTGAGCCAGTTCGAAGGCCGCGTCCGCGACGGATAGAGTGTAGTCCACGTCCGCTTCGGTATGAGCATAGCTCACGAACCACAGATGACGCGGATGGAGTAGCACTCCGCGCGCCAACACCTCCCGATAGAAACGGACCTTGAGCCGTTCATTCAGCGCGGGATCAGGGGCGATGAATTTCAAAAAAGGCATCGGCGGTAGCGGTTCGCCGAAAGCCAGAGCCGGAATGCCGTGCCGCGCGGCAGCCTCGTTCAGTCCGGCGATCAGTCGTTGCCCGAGCGCCCATACGTGGTTGGCGACCGGGTGAGCGTCGACGAAGTTCAGAGTGGCCATGGCCGCCGCCATGCCTGCGGTCTCGCCATGATAGGTCGCCGAAAGGTGTAGACCCGCCGCGGCCCGCATCACCTCCCGCTTGCCGATCACGGCCGCAATAGGCCACCCGTTGCCCAACGCTTTGCTGAGCGTGGTCAGGTCTGGTCGGATGCCGACGTGTTCCTGAAAAGAGCCGGGTTTGATGCGCAGGGCCGTCTTCACCTCGTCCAAGACGAACACCGCGCCGTGCGCGTGGGTGGCCGATACGAGCTCGTGAAATACGTCCTGGCTGGTCGGCAGGATCATCTCCGGCGCAACGATGACCGCTGCGACCGGGCTTGGTGCATCGTGCAGGAGCAGCTCCAGCGATTCCGGGTGGGACGCGTCCAACTCCAGGATTTGAGACGACAGGCCGTCCGGCACGAACTGCTCGAGTGGCAGACACCAGTCATGCCAACCGTGGTAGCCGCAGCGAACCACGGTTTTGCGACCCGTCGCGGCGCGCGCGATGCGCAGCGCTGCGGTCGTCGCTTCGGAGCCAGTCTTGAAAAACGTGGCCATTTCTGCGCCAGGAAAGTGCGCGACCAGCCGCTCCGCAAACTCGACGTGCAGCGGGTGATTGAGCGACAACAAACTACCGTGTCGGAGTTGCTCACAGGCCGCCGCATCAATCCCCGGGTGAGCGTAGCCGAGCAAAAACGGCCCGTACGCGCCGACGAAGTCGAGATACTCGTGCCCGTCCGCATCCCAACAGCGCGCGCCTTGACCACGCGTCATATACATCGGTGACTCTTCGGATGGCAGCAACGCGCGCCCAGACAGATGATGGCCGCCCGGGATAACGGCCTGCGCCCGCGCCAGCCATTCGGCTGAAGCTCGGTAACGCCGAACGCTGGCTCCGCCGTCAATCACGGCGTTTCGCTTTTGCCTGGCGCGGGCGCACCCGGCGCACTGACGGCCGGAACGTCGCGCTCGTCCGCTCGCGGTCCCCGCGTCGCCCGGGCTATCTGTTCGAATGGGATCTTCGGCGAGCGGTCACTGCGTAGCAGCCCGTTGGCCTCTTGGTAGGTGTCGGCGAATTGCGTGTAACAAAAGCCAGCGAGCACTTCCAAAGAACGCACCACTTTGAGTAAGGCGCTGAAGCGTTCGGCAAACGCTTGTGCGGTGTCGCTGCGCGAATAGCCCCAATGCGCAGGGTCGCTGCTGAACGCGATGCCGCCGAACTCCGAAAGCACGAGTGGATGCTCTTGGCCCTCCACCGGCTCCAATATCAAGCTGCGTCCGCCGGGGCGCTCGCGCTTGAACAAATTCGGCAGCGCGGTGTATGCCATGTAGCGGTGTGTGATGCGCTCCGGGCTGTCGTCGTAGTCGTGGATACCGATGATGTCCGTGGCGATGCTCTCCCAACCATCGTTCCCAATCACGGGCCGCGTCGGATCCTGCGTTTTGGTCAAGTAGTACAACGCTCGCACGTAATTTCGCTCGGGCTGGCTGTGCGGTAGGTTCGGCACCCCCCAGCTCTCGTTGAACGGGACCCAAGCCATGATACAAGGGTGACTGAAGTCGCGACGCAAGACGTCCAACCATTGCTCGGTCAGTCGCGCGACGGAACCTCTCGTGAAGCGATAGGCACTCGGCATTTCCTCCCAGACCAATAGCCCGAGCCGGTCCGCCCAGTACATGTAGCGTGGCACCTCGATCTTTTGGTGCTTACGTACGCCGTTGAAGCCCATCGCCTTCGCCAAGATCACATCGGTCCGCAGGGTCATGTCGTTCGGCGGTGTCATGCCCGTGCCATCCCAATACCCTTGATCGAGCACGAGCCGGAGCGGATAAGGGCGACCATTCAACAAGAAGCGGTCCCCGGAGACGGCCACGGAACGCAGGGCCGTATAGCTCTCTATTCGATCCAACACCTCGCCTTTGGCGTTCAGAAGCTCTACTTCTGCCTCGATCAACGTGGGCCGCTCGGGGCTCCACAAAAGCTCGTTGCGAAAGTCATCCACTCCGGGATCAGAGAGCGCTATTCGACGGTGAACCTCACCGGCCACGACCAAATATTGGTCGTGCGCCAAGATGATGTCGAACACCTTGAAGCGAACACTCAAGAACAACTTCTCGCCGTCACCCCCGCGTACGGTGGCGGCGACGGAAATTTCCCAGCGTTCCAAATTTGGCGTCCACTGAATGCTGGCAACCCGCGTTTGCGTCACTTTCTCCAGCCACACGGTTTGCCAGATCCCGGTCGTCCGGGGGTACCAGATCGAGTGGGGCTCGAGTTGCCAGTCTTGCTTGCCACGCGGCTTGGCCAGATCTCCCGGTTCGTCGTCAGCCCACACCACGATGACGTGCTCACTCCGATCAACGAGCAACGCGTCGGTGATGTCTACCTCGAAGGGAGTGTAACCGCCCTCGTGCGTCATCACGAGCGTACCGTCGACCCATACTGTCGCGTAGTAGTCGACGGCGCCGAAATGGAGAATGAGTCTCTCCGCCGGGGTCAGGCCGGGCGTTTCGAGCGCACGCCGATACCAGCAACCTCGATACAGACCGGTATCCGCAATGCCACTTTGCGTCGTCTCGGGTGAAAAAGGCACTTCGATCTGCCGCGACCAAGTGACTCGGTCCGGACCTCTATGCTCGCCGTCTGCGTCGATCGCGAAGTCCCAGCGCCCGTTCAGGCTTTGCCAATGACGACGCCGAAACTGCGGCCGTGGATAGCCCATCGCGTCCGTGTCGGGCTCCGGAGGCGGAGGGAAACTCGAGTTTTGGATACCGATTTGAGAGAGATGTCGCCTAAGCATCCGGTTCGGCAGTCAGTAGAGCAGCCGCCGTGCCAGCGCCGTGGGTGATTTCGCGCAGTCCCCAGCCGCGATTCCCCTGAGCAGAGCGACGCGCACGTATCATCCGCGAGGTTGAGACACGCGACCGCCTCGCCGTGGGGCGCATTGTCGCGTCGCCACGCGATCGCGCCGTTCGCAACTCCGTGCGCCATCGCGACGGACGCACACAAACCTCCGGCACGAATGCTGCTTAGCTCGTCGCATCGGCGAAGAGCGCAATGCGCCTCGCCAAGAACCAAAGGCTGCGCGTGAATCATCATTTCGATCTGATCTGCTTCTCTCACCTTCGCTGGTCATTCGTTTTTCAAAGGCCGCAACACCTGTTGAGCCGCTACGCGCGCGAGCGACGAGTGTTCTTCGTCGAAGAGCCGATGTTCCACGATGCGCCCGACCGTCTCGAACTGACGACGAGCGTCGAGGGAGTGCACGTAGTGGTGGCACACCTCAACCACGCAACCCCGGATCCCGATGCAGTGCAGGCCGCCATGCTGCTTGAACTAACGAGTCAACAGAGTATCCAGCACTACGTACTTTGGTACTACACGCCCATGGCGCTACCCGCCGGGCGTGATTTGCAGCCGTTGGCCATCATCTACGACTGCATGGACCAGCTCAGTGCGTTCAAGAATGCGCCCGCTGAATTGCTCGAGCGCGAACGAGAATTGTTCGCGAAGGCGGACGTGGTGTTCACCGGCGGCTACTCGCTCTATGAAGAGAAAAAAGACAGACACCACGACATTCATCCGTTTCCCAGCAGCGTGGACGTACCGCACTTTCAGCGGGCACGCGCGCCGCAAACAGAGCCGGAGGATCAACAGCCGCTGACGCACCCCCGACTCGGTTTCTACGGCGTCATAGATGAGCGCATGGATTTGGATTTGATCGCAGGTTTGGCGGCGGCACGCCCGGACTGGAATCTGGTCTTTCTGGGCCCCATACTCAAGATTGACGAACACAGCTTGCCCCGCGCGGCCAACATTCACTATTTGGGTAACAAGACTTACGCAGAGCTGCCTCGCTACGCATCCGGTTGGGACGTCGCCCTGCTGCCGTTCGCCCGCAATCAATCGACGGAGTTCATCAGTCCAACCAAAACTCCGGAATATCTCGCGGCTGGATTGCCCGTAGTATCGACCTCGATCCGAGACGTGAAGACCCCGTATGGGACGCTTGGGCTCGCGCTGATCGCCGACTCGGTGACGGACTTCGTCGCAGCGTGTGGCGCTGCACTCGAGGCACCAATCGGACCGCTGCTAGTCAAGGCCGACGAATTCCTGGCCGAGATTTCTTGGGACAAGACCTGGCGTGCGATGGCGTCGCTAGTCGAGCGCGCCGTGCAGCAACGCTCGGAAAGCAGCTCTCGAACGGTAGCTGTCGCTTCGTTCGAGCGCCCAACTCGAATCGATGGCCTTAGCGCAGGAGAGTAAACGTGTTCGACTATCTGATTGTCGGTGCGGGGTTTGCGGGTAGCGTACTGGCCGAGAGGTTGGCAGAAGACGCCAACAAGAGTGTGTTGATCGTGGACAAGCGACCGCACGTGGCCGGCAACGCTTATGACCATTACGATGATCACGGTGTTTTGGTTCATCGCTACGGCCCGCACATCTTTCACACGAATTCTCGCGAGATTTTCGACTACTTGGGTAGATTCACGGAGTGGAGACCCTACCAGCACCGGGTCTTGGCGAGCGTGGACGGCCAGCTCGTGCCAATCCCCATCAACCTCGATACGATCAACAGATTGTACGGTATGAACCTGAACTCGCCGGAAGTCGCGGCCTTCTTCGAGCGCGTCGCGGAAAAGCGCCACCCGGTGTGCACGTCGGAAGACGTGGTCATCAACAAGATCGGGCGGGAGCTGTATGAGAAGTTCTTCCGCGGTTATACCCGGAAGATGTGGGGAATCGACCCGTCGGAACTTCACAGCTCCGTGGCCGCTCGTATCCCCACCCGGACGAACCGCGATGATCGCTACTTTACCGACACGTACCAGGCGATGCCCCTCCAGGGCTACACCCGCATGTTCGAGCGCATGCTGGCCCATCCGAACATCAAGATAATGTTGAACACCGACTACCGGGAAATTGCGGATTTCATCCCGCATCGCAACATGATCTACACCGGGCCGGTCGACGCATTTTTCGACTACCGCTTCGGGAAGCTCCCCTATCGGTCCATCCAATTCAAACACGAAACGCTCGCGCAGGAGCGGTTCCAGCCCGTCGGAACCATGAACTTTCCGAACGACCATGCCTATACGCGGGTCACCGAATTCAAACACCTGACCGGGCAGACGCATCAGCAGACGAGCGTAGTGTACGAGTACCCGTGTGCCGACGGCGACCCTTATTACCCGGTACCAAAGGCCGAGAATGACGAGCTTTATGCCAAGTACAAGCAACTGGCGGACGACACACCGAACGTGCATTTCGTCGGCCGCCTAGCGACTTACAAGTACTACAATATGGACCAGGTCGTGGCTCAGGCGCTCACTTTGTACAAGCGCATCGCCGAAATCAAAGCAGTGAGTCAGTTGGAGGCTACGAATGGGAGACCGGCAAGAAAAGTTGCAACTTTGGGGCGGCATTGAGTGCACAGTCAACCGCGTCGCCGAAAGCTATTTCGACCAACTCGAGTACTCCGGTCATCATGAACGCTTGGCTGATCTGGATCTGATCGCGGACTTGGGAATCCGAGTTCTACGCTATCCAGTCCTCTGGGAGCGCTCGGAGCGCCCGGGCGGCGAGTACGACTTCGAGTGGGCGGATGAGCGACTCGGCAGGCTGTACCAGCTCGGGATAGAGCCCGTGGTCGGCCTCGTTCATCATGGCAGCGGTCCGCAACACACGTCTCTCGTACAGAGCTGCTTTCCGGAAAAGCTCGCGGCCTTTGCCACACAGGTCGCGAGACGCTACCCATGGGTCACGCGCTTTACGCCGGTCAACGAGCCACTGACGACGGCTCGCTTCAGTGGGCTGTACGGTCACTGGTACCCCCACGGCCGCAACGACCGCACGTTCGTGCGTGCGCTGATTACCCAGTGCAAGGGGGTCGCGCTCGCAATGAGCGCAATTCGGGGCGTGAACCCGCAAGCGCGCTTGGTGCAAACCGAGGACATGGGCTTCACCCGCTCGACGGAAAGCCTGCGTTATCAAGCGGAATTCGAGAACCAACGCCGCTGGTTGAGTTTGGATTTATTGGCAGGTGCGGTTTCGCCCAGCCACGTCATGTACAACTATTTGCTTCGGTTCGGGGCCACGCAACGCGAACTAGGATTTTTTCTGGATCACCCGATGCCGCCGGATTTGGTGGGCATCAACTACTACGTCACGAGCGAGCGCTTCCTCGACGACCGCTGCGGCCTGTACGCGCCAGATCGACTCGGCGGCAATGGGCGTCACCGCTATGCGGACGTCGAGGCGGTTAGAGTCTGCACGGAAGGATTGGTCGGCCCAACAGAGATCTTGTCTTCGGCGTACCGCCGCTACCAAAGACCAGTGGTGATGACCGAGGCCCATATCGGCAGTTCTGCGGCTCAGCAATCCAGCTGGCTAGCCTACGTTTGGAATGCAGCCTTGAAAGCGCGTGAGCGCGGCGCCGACGTGCAGGCCGTCACGGCTTGGGCGCTCTTGGGCGCTCACGGGTGGGACCGGTTGGTGACCGAGCCCGGCGGGCATTACGAAGCGGGCGCCCTGTCATTGCAAGACGGCTCCCTGGTGCCGACCCCATTTGCTACCTTCATCAGGCAGCTGTCGGCCGGGGAGTTACAGCGCACCGAAGCAGGCTGGTGGACGGCCGCCGAGCGGCTTGCCTATGAGCCCTATCGCTCCCGCTCCAGGGCAGCTTAACGCGCTACCGGCGCAGCAGTCGCGGCGCCGGCAGTTGGTCGTGCTAGCTCGTCCTCAACCTGTCTGGACCGGGCTTAGAGCCAGCCGCCGATGCTGAGGCGACCAGCGATCGTCGTGACACGAGCCTCGCCCCGCAAATCCGTGTCGAGCGCTGGACCGAAGCCGATGCAAACGTGTTGCACAGGGTCAAACATGACCAGACGAAAAGATTGAGCGCGAGCTGAAAATTTGCGGACTCGGGTCTGTCCCTGAATCCAGGTCCTCCCGTAAGCGTGCCCGTGCCCGGAAGGTGGAAAAATTTGCTTTCCATTGGATGGCGCGTGTGCCCCGTGGGGGAGTCGACGGTTCGACTCCAATTAGACGATCGGAAGTGGGCGAAGATCGCTTCGGTCCTGGCATCCGCCGCGCCCGTTGCCTCTTTCGGGCACGGGCACGGGCACGTTTACGGGTGCCTGAGCAATTAGGGACAGACCGTTTCATGAGAGCTCCCGTGAGGGTCGCACGGACGCCGCTGCAGCGGCCGTCCCCCTCCACGCACGTGAGACACTCAGTGACCGTCGACAGGTGAACTGAGAGGCCGCGCCACTGCGGGAATTGACCGCACGGAGGGCATGCCGCCTGCACCCCACGATCTGCTGCGACCCAGCATTTGGGCGCGATCAGGAGAGTGGAAGATGAGTCGACTACAGACGGCAGCAATCATTTCGGCGATCAGTTTGGCGGTGGCTGCGTGCGGCAATGATCGGCCGGCAAATGATCCCAGCAGTGCGAACGGTCAGGGCAGTCCCGGCAGTGGCGATACCGAGTCCAGCACCGGCGCGGGCGATGGTTCCACGGGCAGCGGTTCCCAGAGCACCGGCAACGAAGGCACTGGTTCCGCCAGCGGCTCGATGGGCTCTGGAACTACGGGTAGTTCGCCGAGCGCACCAAGCGGGACCTCGCTGCCATCCGGCTCCGCCACGGGCAGCGGTTCGGGCGGTCATTGACCGCACCTGTCGAGGCGGAGTGCCACTGTGTGCTCCGCCTCGACGGCAGTTTGCTGCAGACCCGGCAAGCTGACGAAGATCTTTTAGGCACGCATACCCACGCCTCTCTCGGAGGGCGCCCTTGGACTCGCTCGCCCACCGGCGCCCCCTGCGGGCGAAAAACCGGTGAAAAACGCCTCGATGAGTCAGTAGGATTTTCACAGTGCCCAAAACGCCAGGCGGGTTGGCACGACAACTTTGTATCAGGCATTTCACGGGCAGACGAACAGCTCAGGCGGCGCGAGAACCAATGTGAAGGGTAGGTCGTGATGTCGCTTCGAGATTTTTTCGCGCTCCACCGGGAAGAGTTGCTCCGGGCGTGTAAAACGGAATTGAACAGTGAAACCAGCATCGAGCAACTGGCGCGGGAGTTGTGCGATTTGCTCGAGCAGCCACCCCCCGTCCCGAAGTCTGATCGTCCGCCTGCCCCTTCGGGCCTGCTCGGAAACGATCCCGCCATCAAGAAGGCGCGAACGAGTATCGAGCAGTTCGCGCGTCGTTCGCGCATGCCGGTACTATTCTTGGGCGAGTTGGGCACTGGTAAGAGGCACAGCGCGCGCGTTCTTCACGAAAGCACTTACCCAGACGGGGAATTCTTCGAACTAAGAAACGATGAGCAACTTACCTTGCTCGAGCGAAGGCTGGCCGCTTTGCGTGTGCCTTCGAGTCGCCAAGCAATCGGCGGCCTCAGTGTTTACGTCAATGAGCTGAGTGACGCCTCGAGAGCCGGGCAAGCCCTTTTGGCCAAGTTGCTGCAGGAGCATAGCTTGAGGTTTCGCTTGATCGCATCGGCCCGACTGCCCCTTGCGCACGCCTGCCGAGAAGGTTTGCTGAGGTCAGACTTGGTGTTTGGGTTTTCGAATACGGTTGAGCTACCGAATCTACGCGACCGCCTCGCGGACCTTCCCCTGTTCCTGTCGCACTTCAACGCGCAAACGCAGAGCGACAGCCGCCCGCCGCTGGTTTTCGGCGACGCGACCTTGGATGCGTTGTCGGCTCACGCGTGGCCCGGGAATTTGACCGAGCTTTCCCAACTCGTGGAGCGCCTGCATCGGCTCGAAAATCCCGGTACGATCGAACCCCAACATCTAACCGAGCTAGGTCACCGTCGGTCGGGCATGGTGATCAACCTCCCACCGAGCGGGATAGATTTAGCGGGTCTGGAGCGTGAACTCATGATGCAGGCGCTCGCCCTGACGGACAACAATCGCTCGCGGGCCGCTCGCTTGCTCGGGTTGACGCGAGATCAAATTCGTTATCGCATGAGCAAGTTCCAAGTAGCTTCGGGCACTGACGGCGAGTGACGAGCTACGCTGAGAGCGCGATTATCGCCACGGAGCGCTGCCACGTCTCGGCATGCTGGCGCCGCGCATCGGGTCCGCCCCCATCGGAACCAGCGGGCGGCCGAAGCCGACGGAGGCCATGACGCAAGTGTGACCCGGATACTCGGCGGTCGGCTGGCGTAGTGCTATGAGTACTCGATGCACGTTGCTGTCCATTCGCCACGTGGGAGCGCACCGCCGCCCACCGGCTTTTCGGGCAGCGCCAATTCGCCCGCAGCCTCCGGCTCACAGGGTTTGCGGCTGCTGCTGGTGGACGATCATCCGATTCTCCGTGCCGGCCTGCGCGCGTTACTTTCAACGCAGGCCGACCTCGACGTCGTGGCAGAGGCCGAGAGCGGGGAGGCCGCGATCCGGCTCGGGCGCGAGCTGCGGCCGGACTTGGTTCTCTTGGACTTTTCGCTGCCGGGGATGTGTGGCGCGGATGCTGCGCGAGCTCTCAAGCAGGAAATACCTCGAATCCGCGTATTGGCTGTGTCCGTGCATGACGATCCGGCCATCGTTCGTCGCTTGCTCGAGGCGGGCGCGGACGGCTACCTCTTGAAGAGCAGCGCAAGTGATGAGCTCCTCCCCGCGCTGCGGAAGGTCGCCGCCGGGATGAGCTATCTGGATCCCTCGCTACCGCGATCGTCCATCGCGGCCAGCATGCGTCGCGGCCCGTACCCTGGCTCGAAAGTAGAAGTGCTGAGCGAACGCGAGGCCGAGGTCAGCCGGCTACTGGCCCAAGGCTTGACCATGAAAGAGATCGCACAGCAGCTGAACGTAAGCCCGCGGACGTTGGAGACTTATCGCGCGAGAGCCATGGAAAAGCTCGGTCTCAAGAGTCGCGCAGATTTGATTCGCTATGCGATGACGCGGGGCTGGTTGGCTGCTGATTGAACGGTCCTAAACGGATGGAATCGGTAGCGTGACGCGGACGGTCGTGCCACTGGCAGCCGAGTCGATCGTCAACTGGCCGTTGACGATTGCAGCGCGCTCCTGCATGCCCGCAATGCCGATCCTGCCGAGGGCCGATCCTCTTACGTGATCGAAATCGAAGCCCTTGCCGTCGTCTTCGACGATGCCTATCACGTGGTCTTTGCGGCGCTCGATACTCACGCTGACGTTGCACGCACCCGCATGCCGCACGACATTGTTCGTCGCCTCTTGCACGATGCGATAGAGGGTGATTTCGATGGCGCTCGGTAGCCGCGGCTCCTCGATACCACTGCTGAAAAAGTCCACCGCAACCCCGCTCCGTTCGCGCCAGCCTTCCAAATACGCAGCCAGGGCCTGTGCGAGTCCCAGGCTGTCGAGGGCTACGGGCCGCAACTGCGACGCAAGCTGGTGGATTTCCGTCCCGATCAGTTGGGTCGAGTCACGCAGTGCGCGCAGCTTGGCAGCCGTGTCAGCGGGCAGGCCTTCCACGGAGATTGCACCTAGGTTCAGCATCATTGCCACTATCTGCTGGCCGACTTCGTCATGCAATTCACGAGAGATGCGTTGGCGTTCCTCTTCTTGTGCGTGGACTAGCCTTCTCTGTAGCCCTTGCCGTGCTCGTTCCGCATCACGCTGCTTGTCGATCTCGATCCGCAAGGCTTCGTTGGCTTCTGCGAGCTGAACGGTGCGCTCGCGTACGCGCTCCTCCAGCTCCAAGTGCGCGCGTTCCGCCGCCTGCTTCGCCAACTCTCGTTCGGTCACATCGACGAAGGTGAGCACCACTCCCGCGATGCGATCGTCGAGCGTGCGATACGGCAAGAGGCGAGCCAGAAAATGCCTCCCGCCAGACTGGCCCACTTCTCGCTCGATCGGAGTCAACTGCTGCAGAACACGACTCGCATCCGAAATTAGCTCGGGATAAATCAGGCTGCGGTGCAAGTCCGAAAGTGGGCGCCCCACATCCGTGGGGATGAGGCTGAATAGCTCCACGGCAGGCGGCGTGAAACGCATGATACACAGGTCGCGGTCCAAGAACACCGTCGCAATGGCGGTGGCGCCCATCAAGTTGTGTAGATCACTATTGGTCTTTCTCAGCTCGTCGAGCTTAATCTTCAACTCTAGGTTCACGGTGCTGAGCTCTTCGTTCGTCGACTGCGACTCTTCGCGGCTAGTCTCTAGCTCCTCTTTGGTAGAGCGCAGCTTTTCATTGAGCGCTTGCAACTCTTCGGTCCTCACTTCCAAGGCGTGGGACGAAACGCCGTGTTGCGCTACGGCCTCCCGGAGGTGAAGCTTGGTTCGTTCGAGCTCTTGCTCCAGGTGCGGCGCTTCGGGCTCTGGGATCGCTGGCGCGCGTTCACTCGTAGACCCGTTGCTCGTGCTGAGCCCCGGGGGAATGGGCAAACTCGTTCGCGAGCTCCGCCGTGTCACGTACAGCCGGTGCGTCTTGTCGATCGCCTCGAAGAGCTGTGGACAGTCGTCCGTGGACTCCGATGCGCCTAAAAACAACAGGCTTTCTGGCCGCAACGCGAAATGAAAGGTCTCGAAAGCGCGCTTCTGAGCCATGCGGTTCAAGTAGATCAGCAAATTGCGACACGAGACGAGATCGAGCCGAAAAAACGGGGAATCCTTCAGTAAATCGTGAATGGCAAACAGCAGGATCTCCCGGAGCTGTCGGCAGACTCGGTAACCGCGATGCTCCTTGACGAAGAAGCGCGACAGTCGTTCGCTCGAAACATCCGTGCCGATGGAGCTCGGATAAAGCCCATTGCGCGCTTCGCGTAGCACATCCTCGTCCAGATCCGTGGCAAACACTTGCAAGGCCGGCGGAGCATCGAGCGTTCGCGCATGCTCGATGAGTAGCATCGCGATCGAGTATGCCTCCTCGCCCGAGGCGCAGGCCGGGACCCAAACTCGAATCGTGTCCGCGGCGGTCTTGTTTTTGAACAGCTCTGGGACGCGGCTTTCGAGCGCCTGAAACGCCTCTCGATCTCGAAAGAAGTGAGTGACCGAGATCAACAGATCTCGAAGCAGTGTTCCAGGCTCTTCCGGGTGCGTGCGCAAGAAGGTCAGATACGCCGGCAGACCATCGACCGCGTTCACCTGCATGCGACGGACGACGCGCCTGGCGATCGTCTCGGGCTGATAGCAACTGAAATCTCGACCAGTGCGCGCATATAGGAATAGCAGCACATCACGCAGGGCGGCTTCGTCGAGCGGAGCAGAGGGCCCGGGGACCGCCGCGGGTCTCGGCCCCGATTCCACAGAAAGACACAAACGCCGGTCGACTTCGGCGGCGAGCGCTTCCTCGTCGGAATGCCCATTGCTGCCCAGCTCTCGTTCGTCTTGGGCCATGCGTGCACCTTACAACACGGTTCAGCTTCGGCACTCCCAAGCGATGGCCGCAACCAGGCGGGGCGCTAAGCGAGAAAGTCAGCGCGCTCTGGCAACGACGGCGCTTTGCGGACCGTTCTGCCTCAATGATCGCCCGAAGCGCTTCACAGACCACGACCGGTCTCTCGCAGAGGACAATTGCCAGTGGCTTTTTGTCAGCGCTTGCCGTTTCACCTCGCCACACCGCTGAGCCCTTCGACACCCCAGCGCGGCGCGGATTTCACCACTCCTCGGGCCCAGCGCTTGCCCCTCAGAAAGCAAACGGATGGTTGGCCATGGAGGCTTGATTGGCACGCGCATGAATGTCCTATTTCTATCGCCCTTTTTTCCGCCCAACGCTGGCCAATACTGCCGGGCACTGGCCGGACGAGGACTGCGCGTCTTAGCCATTGGCGACCAACCGCTACACGCTCGAGCTGACCCGCTTTCCGGCGTACTTTGCGACTACGAATTCGAGCCCAATATGTCTGACTACGCCGCGCTGCACGCCGCCACGCAGCGTCTCATTTCGCGGCACGGCACGCTTCATCGTCTGGACTCGAACGGCGAGCATTGGCTCGAATTCGAAGGACGACTACGCGATGACTTCGCAGTGCCGGGCTTGAGCTTTGCGCGCACACGCGCGCTGCGCAGCAAATCGGCAATGGGCCTGATCTTCGAGCGGGCTCAAATTGCGTACCCAAAAACCGTATCGGCTCGGAGCAAAGACGACACGCATCGTTTGGCCTTTGAGCGAGGCTTCCCCCTGGTCCTCAAGCCTGACTCGGGATCCGGTGCGGTCGACACTTTCATGATTGAAGACCAGCGTTCGCTGGACGCGGCACACGAACGGGATCTGTCGGCGCACGTGGCTCAACCGTTCATCTCCGGCCAGATTGTCACGTTCGATGGCCTCACCGACCACGCCGGCCGCATTGTCTTTTGTACATCGCATGCGTACGACAATGGCATCATGCAAGTGCGCCAACGCGAACTCGACGGGCACTACTACTCACTCCGTGATTTGCCGGCCGAACTCGAGCGCGTGGGTCGCCGAGCGGTCGCCGCATTCGATATTCGCGAACGCTTTTTCCATTTGGAGCTGTTCGCGCTCCAAGACGGCACATACACCGCACTCGAGATGAACATCCGACCACCCGGTGGGTTCACGCCGGAAATGATGAGTGCTGCGTGCGACGTCGATATCTTCGACCTGTGGGCGGCGGTGATTGCGGGAAACTCCCTGGCTGATGCGCGATACACGCGGCTCTACCACACGGCTCACGCCGGCCGGAGGGCGAACCGCAGCTACCGGCTCTCTCGCGCCGAGCTCGAGCGAGATTTGGGTGAAGTGTTGTTCGCCGTAGAACAGGTGCCGGATGCGTTCGCGGCAACCATGGGTAACGTCGCTTACCTATTGCGCCACCCTGACCTGAGCGCGTTGCGTGAAGCAGTCGGCATGGTGCAAGCGTAGCTCTGTCGCTGCTTGCCGGGCGTTCGCCGTGCGTTCGGGCGCACACGACTGGCGCGATTGTTGCTGTGCGGTGATCGCGAGAGGGCGCCGCTTCCGCGATGGATGGCGCGCGACCACTCTTCTCGAAGGAGCTCACATGGGCATTCTACTTTTCGTGGTGTTCGGCTTGATCGTCGGTGTCTTGGCGCGGGCCATCATGCCCGGAACTCAGAGCATGGGTTGGCTGGCCACGGCGCTCCTGGGCGTCGTCGGTTCGTTCGTAGGCGGTTTCCTGATTTCGTTGGTCACTCACAACCGCGTCGAGGAAATGAACTCGGCCGGCATCATCGGCAGCATCATCGGCGCGCTGCTGGTGTTGTTTCTGGTGGGTCGTTTCGGCGCTCGTCGCGCCACACTTTGAAACCGGCCAGACAAGGGCCGCCATGGCTCCGCCCGCCGCAGGCGCAAGCCGGACCAGGCCGACAGCACTGCCTCGCCGGGCCCCTCGAGGCGTCAGCGCCCTTTCGATAAGCTTCCACCGGCTTTCGGCCCCGGCGCCGGTCGGGAGCGCTGGCCAAAGGAAGGCGGTGCGAGTAAGCATTTCGATCGAGAAATGCCCTCGCTCAGCTCGAGCATCGTAAACCAGCAAGTCGCCTCCGTGCGCGACGTCGAGGAGGCGCTGTCACGCCAGTCGCTGTACGGCGGGGATCTGATCACGAATTTGCTCGAGCTCGCCGCGGTCAGCGAGGAGCGGCTCGGCAAGGTACTGGCCGAGAGTCACGATCTGGAACCCGCGCCCACGGGTGAGCTGGCCGTCGCGGCGGAGTACGTGCGTCGTCTCGTCCCGGCGGACGTCGCACAACGTTTCGCGCTCTACCCGCTGGAGGAGCGTGATGGCACGCTGACGCTTGCCGTGGCCGAGCCGCTGCCGAGCGAGGCAGAGCAAGATCTCTCGTTCTCACTGGGCGCCAAGATCGTGCAGAAGGTGGCGCTCTTGGTGCGCGTGCGCCAAGCCATCGCTCGTGACTACGGTAGTCCCCTCGATCGACGCTCACTGCGCGTGCTCGCTCGCTTGAGCGGTCGGCCTGATCCCAGTCCCAGCTCGCTCCCGAGTCGCCCTGAAGCGCCGCTACCGCGAAGGCCGCTGACCGCACGCCCCGAACAGTCTTCGACGCCAACCAGGCCGACACCCGCGAAGTCCGCGCCACCGAAATCCGGACCACCGAAATTCGGACCATCCAAGTCCGCTCCGCCGAAATCCGTGCTGCCGAAGGCCGTGCCCAGCATCCAGCCGCGTGTCCCCCGCGCGCCCGCCCTGCCGGACTTCTCGAGTCTGACCAAGCCCGCCGAGGCAGCCCGGTCGCGACGCCTGGGTCCGTTCACGGCCGCGATGGCCGAGCGCGGCCTGCTCGAAGCGCAAACGCGCGACGACGTGCTCCGCGCCTTCTTCGACTTTGCTAGCCAGTACTTCGACTACGCCGCGCTTTTCGCGGTGCAGGGAGATTTGGCCGAAGGTCGCGACGCAGCGGGCGCGGGCGCTCCGCGTTCGAGGATCGTGGCCGTCGGCGTGCCGCTGGATTTACCGAGTGCAATGTCTCGCGCACGTGACGCCGCCACTTACGAGCTCACTCGCCTGGGTAGCGGCGGGCTCGATGGCGCACTCGCCAAGGATCTGGAGCGCCGTCCGGGTCGCTTGGTGTTGTTCCTCCCGATACAAGTGCGCGCGCGCACGGTTTTGATTCTGTACGGCGATCACGGCGAACGTGATGTCGAGCTGCAAGCCATTGGCGAAGTGATCTCGTTCGCGCCCCTCGTGGCCAACGCCTTCGAACGTTTGATTTTGCGCAAGCGCCTGCGCGACAAAGGCGGGGAAGCGCCACCCAGCATGCGGATCAAGCCGCGTGAGCCCGCGCGCCCATTGCCCAATGCAGGGGAACGCGCGGCCACGCTGGCTTCGTTGATCGAGGAGCGCTCACGCAGCTCGCTCCCCGCCAAACCGAGTTCCCGCCCCCCGCTTTCGCCCACGGCCAAGCGCTCGCCGCCCCCGCCCCAACCGGCCCCGGATCCAATCACGCCGCCCACGCCTCGCTACACGCCCGCGCCCACGGTCGCTATCCCCGTGATCTCGATCGGTCCAGCATCTTCTCGCCGCCCGGTAGCGAATCCTTCTGCTCCGCCGCCGTCGGTGCGCAACAGTGAGCCGCCCGAAGACGGCTGGGACAACGCTGCCGTGAGCGCGCCTTTCGCCAGGGTGGAACGTGGCACGAAGCCGGGAGTCGGCGAACCGACGGCTTCGGCGTTCAGCGCGCCAGCGGCGAAAGAGACTGAAATTGCATCTGCGGTGGACAAGCCTCCCCTGGAGATCGCGCCCACGTCGCTTCGCTCGGGGTCGCTGCCGCGCCTGCAGTTGGTGTCGGAGGGGCCACCGCCCTTACCCGCGTCCGACGCACCGGAAATCGACTTTTCCGCGGGCTCGAGCGAGCTGTTGGAAGAGGACGAAGAGTACGGGCCCATTTCCGACATCAGCGGCGCGCCGCTCGCGCCGGCCTCGCGTGCGCTCGCTTATAGCGCGCGCCCTCTGCCCCCGCGTGACATGTCGCAAGACGTCGGGTTACCCACGGTGATCGTCGACTTGGCCAGTGATACCCAGGAGTTCGTCGATCGCTTGTTGCAAGGCGACGCTTCTGCCGGCGATAAGCTGGTGCAGATCGGAGACACGGCGATCACCGTGCTCGCAAGCATCTTCCCCGGCCCGATCACGGCTGAGCTCCGGCGCAGCTCAGGTGATGGTCCAGGCAAGGCCTCGGAGTGCGGCCCGGTGTTGCGCACGCTCGCGCGCATGGGGACTCGCCCCGTGCCGTTCGTCGCGGTGCGCACGGCCGACGGGGATCCGGTCGTGCGTGCCTGGGCGACGCGCCTGCTCGGCGAAATGCCCAGCGGAGAGTCGGCGCAAGCCGTCGTCCGCCGACTCACCGACGGCGACGCGGATGTGCAGCGCGCGGCGCTCGCCGCCGGGCACATGTTGCTTCACCACCCGGAAGCGGCGGAGGCCTTGCAGGCAAAAATCGCCGAGACCGTGAGCGACGTCACCCGCCCGGAAGAGAGCCGTCACTCGCTGATCGAAGCCCTCGCTGAGCTGCGCGCACCACTAGTCATCCCCACCTTGATTCGCTTGCTCGAAGACGGTTCACCGGACATCGTGCGTTCCGCGCATTGGGCGCTCGGTGTAATTGCACGACAAGATTTTGGTACCAAGGCAGCGCTGTGGGAAGAGTGGTGGCTGGCCAATAACAGCCGCCACCGCATCGAGTGGCTGATCGACTCACTGATGCACGAAAATCAGGAGCTACGCCGCACCGCGGGGGACGAGCTCAAGAGCTTGACCAAAGAATATTTCGGCTACTACGACGATCTGCCGAAAAAAGAACGTCAGCGCGCGCAGGATCGCTATCAAGAGTGGTGGGAGAGCAAGGGCAAAGCCCGCTTTCGTTGAGTTACGCTATCGACGCGCCGCAAAAGCCGTGGCAGGCCCATGATCCCGATGATTGAGCCCGAGCAGCACTACGACCCAGGTTTGCGTGCCGCAAACCTCGCCCTCTCCGGCCGCAAGCGGCGCGAGGTGAGCCGCATCACCTCGCTCGAACTCCGTTTCACCGATCCGCGCAGCGAGCCTTGGGAGGCGCTGGCCATGATCTCGGTCGGGCTGCTCAGCGTCTTGGTCGTGCTCGGGCTCTGGCTCGCGTAATTCAGCCGAGCACTTCGACGCGCGCGTAATGAAGACGCGCGCGTCACACGAGAGAGATGCGCTCGGCGCGTTACTCGCTCTTGGGCGCGTCGGTCTTGGCGGGGCCCGACTTTTTGCCGCCAGTGAGATCGATCACCCACTCTTCGGTGTGCTCGGAGCCATTGTAAGCCGGCACGATCACCGCGTTCAACGCGCGCTGCACGCACTTGCCGACCGGGTTTTCGTCGTACGGCGGGGCGACCGTGAGCGACTTCACGTGGCCGTCGTTGGCGAACAGGATGGTGACGTTGGCTTTGGTGTCCTTGCCCTTGGTCGGCGCCTTCGAGCCCTTCGGCGGCTTGCCGGTCTTCGGGTCGATGGCTTTGTCGCCTTCGACCACCGACTCCGGGCAAGTCTCGGCGGAGTGCGCGGCGCGATGCAGCTCGAGGTCCGCTTGCTTGGCGTCCCACTCGCGCTTCTTCTCTTCCTCGGTCGACTCGGAAACGTCCACGCGGTTGCTGCTCTGCTGCTGCTTCTTCAGTTGCTCGTCGCCCAGGGCTTCTTGCTCCGCCAAGATTTGGTCGGGGGTCTTGACCTCGTTGTTTTCATTGGAGGCACAAGCGACGAGGACTAACGCAAACAATCCGAGATAACGCTGCTGCATGGCCGGCACATTAACCTCGACCGTGGCGCCCTGGGAAGGGCCTCGGACCGGCTAAAACCAGCGGGCCGAGTGGATTTTTTCACGGCGAGTGCGGGCCAGAGGCGAAGCGAGGCAGGCCGGTGCGCGGAGCTAAGCGAGGGACTAAAGTGACGCCCGCTGGGCGTTTGGGGCTCCGAGGGTGGAACCTTGTCGTCGTTCACGCGGTAGGTACTTCAAAACGACGAGGCTGCCGCTCGAAGGCCATTTATGGGGAAAGCATGAAAACGACGACATTTCGTGGAGGGAGCAGGGAGCGGGCCAGGCGTTTAGCGGGGGTTCTCGTGCTTGGCGTCGCCTGGCTGTTGCCGGCCTGTTCATCCGACAGCCCCGCGACCAAAGCCGAAGCACCGAAGTACTACGAAGACGTAGCGCCCATCATCAACCCCCACTGCGCCGGCTGTCACCGTGACGGCGGCATCGCGCCCTTTGCGCTCACCAGCTACGACGAAGTGCGCGCGCACGCGGACGAGATCGCGAGGACCACGGCCGCGCGAGAAATGCCCCCGATGCCCGTCGACAATAGCGGGGACTGCAACACCTATGCGAATGCGCGCTGGCTCCGCGACGACGAAATCGAGCTCCTGGGGCGCTGGGCCAAAACCGGCACCGCAGCAGGAGACGCAAGCAGAGCGCCAGCCGTGCCAGACGCGCCCGCCTCGCTTGCCCACGCCGACGCCATGCTGGACATGGGCGTCTCCTACACGCCTGACGACGCGAGCGGCCACGACGATTACCGCTGCTTCATCCTGCCCGCGCCGACTGACGCGCTTCGCTATGTCACCGGCTACGAAGTGTTTCCTGGCCAACCACGTGAGGTGCACCACCTCATCGTGTACCAGCCAGCAAACGCCGAGCAGGCAAGCGCGGCCCACGCCCTCGATGACGCATCGGCCGGGGATGGTTACCCCTGCTTCGGCGGCGCCGACGTGGATGCCTCTCCGTTAGCGATGTGGGCGCCCGGGGCAGGCGCGATAGAAATGCCCAGGGGCACGGGCGTACCGCTCGCCGCTCACCGCGATCTGATCCTGCAGATCCACTACAACCTCGACAACGGCACTTCGCCCGACCGCACGAAAGTCGCGCTCGCCTTCGCCAGCGCGCCGCCGATCAGCGCCCAATACTTGCCGATGGCAAACTACGATTTGAGCTTGCCTCCCGGCCAAGCGAAGGTCGAATCGTCGGCCAACGTCGAACTATTGCCGGGCCCATTCAAGGTCTACGGCGCGATGCCGCACATGCACACGCTCGGGCGAACGCTGCGCGTGGACGTGCAAGCGAACGGCTCGTCCCAGTGCCTGGTCAACGTCGACCGCTGGGATTTTCACTGGCAAAACGCCTGGTGGTACGAAGCACCCTTGACCATCGAAAAGCCCAAATCGATGTCGATTCGCTGCGGTTACGACACCCGGGAAAGGAGCGACGTCGTGACTTGGGGCGAGAGCACGAGCGACGAGATGTGCATCAGCTTTTTGTACGTCACGACCAGCGACGAGCCCGACACGGGCCCCCACTGCGACGATCGCGACAATCCCCTGTTCGGCTCTTGCCTCGACCAATTCCTGGCGGGTTGCTACGAGCCAGACGTGAGTGGAAGCTGCTCCGGAGACAACGGTTCGGTGAGCTGGAGCGATGGCTCGAAAATCGTGCGTTCGGGCGCCATGGCGGGTCTCTACGCCGTCGGCAGCGACGAGCCGTGCATCAGCGCGGCATTGAACTCGGGCGGCGCAATGTTGACCAAAGGTGATCAGCAGCTCAGCTACGCCGGAGTGGGCGACCAAGTGACGGTCACTTGCCCCGATGGCTCGGAGCTTCACGCGAGCGGCGAGCAATTGAGTGCGTTCAATACCTGCCATGGCGTGACTTGCGCGAATTGAAAACACGTTCGCTTTTGCGGGAGGCGCGCCATGGAGCCGATTTTCCAAGCGATTCTGAGCGGTGAGCCAGCGGTCGCGCGCCTGCTACGCGCTACTCCACAGCTTCATGGAGTGCAAATTTCGGCCGATGAATTGGTCGAGTCCATCCCCCACTGGCTGTACAGGGGCGACATCCCATTGCATCTTGCCGCCGCCGCGCTCAAACCCCGAATCGCCAAGCTTTTGTTAGACGCGGGCTCCGATCCGAACACCAAGAATCGACGGGGCGCGACGCCCCTGCACTACGCCTGCGACGCGCGGCCGAGCGCGGGCGGGCTCTGGGACCCAATGGCGCAGGTCGCGCTGATCGACGTCTTGGCCGAGCACGGCGCACAATTGAACGTTGGCGATCGGGGCGGCGCAACGCCGCTGCATCGCGCCGCGCGCTCGCGCAGCGCGAGCGCAGTGCGCCAATTGCTGGCATGCGGGGCGCGGACGGATGGCCGTTTGCGCCAGCGCGGTTCGACAGCGCTGCACTTGGCCGCGCAGTCGACGGGCGCGGGCGGCACGGCCGGCACACTCGAGGCGCAACTCCAGATCATCGCGCTGTTGCGACAGGCAGGCACGGACTTCGCGGCTGTCGACGACAACCAGCGCACCGCGCGCGATTGGGCGACCGACCCGCGCGTCGCGGAAGCCCTCTATTTGCCTTGATCGGAGCCGCGCGCGGCCTTGGTCGAGGATCGTCCACGACCCGCGCTGCGGCGCTCGATCAGGCGCGCTCCGTCTCGCTTCGTGAACCAGCTCGATCCCAGGTGGCGCGGCAGCATCGATGCGTACAGCACATCGCGCAGCGCATTCGTCTCCCAAGTGACCGACGAGTGCGCTACCTCGGTGCGCACGAACACCGCACCTGCGTGCGATAAATCGCGCCGCGAGAGCGAGCCTTCACGCAGCTCTTCCGAGACCAGCACGCCCGAGCGCTCGAGCGCGGTGCGCAGGCCGATGTTGAGCGGCTCGGTCTGCGCGCCAGCCGTGAAGTAGCTGACCAACTTGTGGCGGCTGGTTGCCGGCTCATCGCGCCGCGCGAGCACCCACTCGCGGAACACTTCGCTCTCGGCGTACAGCGCATCGAACAGGTACGTCTCGGAGACGTCGACCCCACCCTCGCGCAGGCTACAGGCCGCCGCGTGATAGCCGCCAGAATGCGCCGACACGCACACCCGCCCGAGGTGCGGCCGCTCGGGAAAACGCGACTCGCCGAGCGTCGCCCGACCGACGCGCGAAGCGGTCGACAAAGCGCCGCCCAGCAGGCGCGCGAAGGCGCCCGCTGTGGCCAGCTTCCCGCACGACGAATCAGCCGCAAACAAGGCCAGCTGAGGCACGACCAAGATCGCGTTCTGGCGACTGTCGACCAGCTGCTCGCGCAGCGCATGCGCGCTGATCGCGCGCTCGGCGCTGCTGTTGTGGCCGTGAAAATGCACCAACGCCGAGATGCCTTCTTCGGCCCGAAAACGGTACTTATCGGGCACGAACACGATCACCGTGTCATCGCCCGTGCCGGCGAAGGGCGCTTGTGGCAGCCCGAGCACCAAGGTGGTGCCGAGCGCGTCGCGCTCTTGCGACTTCAGGCGAGGTCGAACCTCGGCGCGCTCGCCTTGCGCGAGCGCAACCGCGGAGTAGAGCGGAAATTGGGCTAGTGCAGCCAGGACCGTACGGCGGCGCATGGTGCTTTCCCCATGCCCCAAGGCACGAACTTGGGCCAAGTTTGTGCGCATGCCGGCCCGATCAGGCCGAAATTCCCCGGCCGCTACTTGACCAGTTCGATCCTGCAGGCCGCGCTGCAGCCATCGAGGCTGATGGCATTGCCGTCGTCGCAGGTCTCGCCCTCTTCGGCCTGCACTACCTTGTCACCGCACCTCGGCCCGAGCTTGCAAGCGTTCGTGCACGTGCCATACGCGCCCGTGTTCATGCCGTCGTCGCATTCCTCGTGGCCGGCTTGAACGACGCCGTCTCCGCAGGACGGCCCGGGTTGGCAATTGGGCCCGCAGCCACCGTACTCGCCGCTGTTCGTGCCGTCGTCGCACGCTTCATCCGGCGTTTGCACGACGGCATCCCCGCAGTGCGGACCAGGGATGCATTGCGTCGTGCAACCGTTGTAGGTCGTATCGCTGTTGGCCGCGCCGTTGTCGCAAGCCTCACCGGTCGATACGATTTGATCACCGCACTTTGCCGTGCACGTGCTCGGGGCGAGGTTGAAACCCGAGAGCGTGAGCTGGAAGGATGAGCTCTTGGTCTTGCGCTCGGCTTGAAATACGTCGATTTTGTAGACTTTGCCGCTGGTGAGCCCGTACTTCGTGGCAACGGTGGCGTTCAGCGTCACTGTGCCGGGGAGCGGCGGATGCCAGCCGCCCAGATCGAGCGCGAGCGTGCCATTGACGTACACCCACACGTCGTCGTCGCCGACGAAGTCGAGCGTCGCGGTCACGGTCGGGTCGAACTTGAACCAATAGCGAACGTGAGTCGTGAAGTGAAAATTGTGCAGCGCACCGCCCGGCTCCGCCGCCCAATTGCCCCCATACACCGGTTGCGGGATCTGCGCTGGGGTGCGCGTCTCGGCGATCAAGCTCGGCGGCGCGGCCGGTTTATCAATCGGGAAAAACACGGGGTTGCCGTCCATCAGGGTCTGGGTCGCGGTGCAGATCTGATTGCTGTTCCAAGGCGTGCACGGGGCCAGACACACTTCGCCGGCGGCCAGCGTGCACATCGCGCAGGTATCCCCGGGGTTGCCGTTGGCGCAGTTCTTGATGTTGCTGTACGCCGGCCACTGCTCGCCCATCGCTCCCCAACGATTGACGTACGGGCCCGCGCCCGTTCCACTCTTGTCCCAGAGCACGATCGAGCCGGGGAAAGTAGCGTTGTTCGGCGCGGCGTCGTGGTACCACTGGTTGAAAGAAGCGGCGCTGTGAATGAAGCCGTTGGCGGCGGTGGCCGCGGCGGAGATCACGGGCAGGCCGTCAGCCGCCAAGGTGCTGGCGAGCAGCCCGTTGATGGCGGTTTGATTGTCGTTCGGCGGCTCGAAGTCCGGGTTCGCGGTGGTGCCCGTGCCGGCCGCGACGTCGTGATAAACGGCGGGCACGGTCAGCGTGCACGTGCCATTGGCGGCCTTCACACACGGATTGCTGCCGCACGTAAAGCCGGCTTCGACTTTGCAGGTGCTCGAGCAGCCGTCGCCATCGCGGAGGTTGCCGTCGTCGCATTGCTCGTCCGTGCCGAGCAGGATGCCATCGCCGCATTTCGCCGCGCAGCCCGCGGTCCCCGTGCACTCCGGTTCGAGCTGGCAGCTACCCGAGCAGCCGTCGAAGGGCAGCTTGTTGCCGTCGTCGCAGCTCTCGGCTCCTTCCTGCACTTTGTCGCCGCAAACCGTGGCCACACACGTGCTCGGCGAGCCCGAACACTTGAAGCCTTGCTCGATTTGACAGCGAACGCTGCAGCCGTCCCCGGCCTTGTTGTTGCCGTCGTCGCAGCCTTCGTTCGAGTCGGTCACGCCGTCCCCACACGAGTGGACGCGTTCACAGGCCATGCCCGCGGTGCGACAAGCGTAGCCCTTGTCGATCGAGCGGCAGTCAGCGGCGCAGCCATCTTTGGCCGTCTTGTTGCCGTCGTCACAGGCTTCGCCCGCGCCGATCACGCCATCACCACAGACGATCGTCGAGACGCAGGGCATGCCCTCGACCGGGCAGCTGTAGTAAGGCTCGACCTTGCAGATCCCCGAACAGCCGTCACCCGGCGTGCTGTTGCCGTCGTCGCACGCTTCCTTCGCGCTATTGATCTTGCCATCACCGCAACCGGGCTCCGCGGTCGTCATTTGACAACTGGCGGGCGGAGATGCCGATTTGCACGGGTCGTTCTCCACGTTCAGATCCATCCCGCCGTTTCCGCCGTAAGCGGCGTTGGTCCCACCGCCAGCCATCTGGCTCCCGCCGCCCGAGGAGGCGCCAGCCGTCGGGCGCGAACTCACGGGCGGGCTACTGCCACTGCTGCAGGCAGCGAGCCCAAGCGAAGCCAGCGCGAGACACAGCACTCTGAGACGGGTTTCAGTACGCATATTCACCTGCACCGACAGCGCCGCTGCCCCCGCGGTGCGGCCACTCATCGGAATTAAAACGTTCCTTTCAGCGTACCAGATCCGGGATCGGAGCTCCCGCACCTTTTGTTACGAGGGCTCTGAAAGGAGCCGGCGTTCGTCCGGCGGCGCAAGATTCGTCCTAGGCAACGATCGCCGATCGGCCGCGAATCTGGGCGAACGCGAGGATACGGCGATCCCGGCATCGAGAGCGGAGCGAGGCGCCGGATAGCAGCCTCGCGTTTCGACTGGTCCAGCCAACTGCGTTGCCACTCGGGCCGTTAGGGGGCTGAGCCGGCCAAGCCCGCCTTTGGTTGGGGGGCGATCGCGCGCCAGCAGCGCAAGCCGCGGCGCGCTGTGTTCCCGCCCTCCGACGCCGAAGGCTGCGCCGCACCCGACGGGATCGGTGACCATCCAAAAACTCTCGCTCTATAGCGTGGGCAGCGGCGCGCACGCGGTCAGAATTGCTGATCAGCGCGGCGGACTTAACCCATCTAGGGCGGCGCGTGCTACTCCGCGCGCATCCGTCTTGCTGGCTTGCTGGCAAAGTGAAAAGGCTGCTCTCTTTACTATGAAAAATCGCTCTCCCCTATCGAATCGCCATGGTCGTGCGCTCGCTCCCGCGGGCTCTTCCTCCACCAAGCTCCTGACGTTCACCGGAAGCGCTTTGGTGAGCCTGCTGCCGGCGTGCGGCGCCGCGCCAACGAGCGCGCCAACGACCGCGAGCACGCCCTCTCCGGCAGCCGCTTCGCCCGCCCCTTCCACCGCGGTGAGCGGCGGCGAGCTGCTCGGGCGCTCGACCTTCAAGGGCGATCAAACCTTGCCTTGGATGCCGTTGTTCCTCGAACCGGCCAAGGGCGACACGCTGGTCAAGGACGGCGGCTATTGTGCGCGCATCGATCAGCCGGGGAAAAATGCCTGGGACGTGCAACTGCGGCATCGTGAGATGACGATCGAAAAGGGTCATACGTATAGCGTTCGCTTCGCGGCCTGGGCGTCCGCACCGATCAAGATTCGCGCTCAAATCGGCATGTCTGGGCCGCCATATACGGGCTATTGGTCGGACGTGCCGGCGCTCACCAGCGTGCGCCAAGAGTTCGCGGGCACCTTCACCGCGACGGCTCCGAGCGATCCGACGGCCGAGTTTGCCTTTCACCTGGGCGTCCCCGACGCCAAGGGCCCGCTGACCGTGTGCATCGACGATCTGCATCTCACCGATCCGGCCTTCACGCCGAAAGCCAAGGTCGCCGAAGCGCCGCTGCCGGCGATTCGCGTCAACCAGCTCGGCTATTTTCCCAAAGGACCCAAGCGCGCAACGTGGGCCATGGACGAAAGCGACGCGGCAAGGCTCGCCAAACAGTCCGTGCCATTCGAGCTGGTCGATGGCGCGGGCGCGGTCGTGCACAAGGGCATGACGACGCCGTTCGGCAAAGATCCCACCAGCGGCCTGTTCGTGCAACGCATCGACTTCTCCGCTTTCAGGGGCGAGGGAGAAGGCTTCCGCATCCGGCTCGGCAAGAACGGCGCAGCGGGCCCCCTCACCAGCGATCCATTCCCCATTCACACTGCTGCGCTGAAGCAGCTCTCGCGCGATGCGCTACGCTACTTCTACTACACGCGAAGCGGCATCGCGCTGGCACAGCCGTACGTCGAGAACGAGCGCTGGGTGCGGCCCGCGGGGCATCCCACGGACAACAAGGTGCCCTGTGCGCCCGACGCGAAATGCAGCTACTCGCTCGACGTGAGTGGCGGCTGGTACGACGCGGGTGATTACGGCAAATACGTAGTCAACGGCGGGCTCAGCGTTTGGCTGCTGCTGAACCTCTATGAGGCGTCTCAGAACCTCGGCCTGCCCGTGGCGGGCGTGAAGGATGGCGATCTGCACTTGCCGGAGAGCGGCAACCAGCTGCCCGACCTGCTCGACGAAGCGCGCTGGGAGCTGGAGTGGATGCTCAAGATGCAGGTGCCAGACGGAAACCCGCAGGCGGGCCTCGTGCACCACAAGATGCACGACACGGATTGGAGCGCGCTCGGCACACTGCCGGTGCTCGGAGCCACGCCCAGGCAGCTCCGTCCCGTCAGTACGGCGGCCACGCTGAACCTCGCCGCGACGGCGGCCCAGGCCGCGCGCATCTTTGCCAAGCTCGATCCGAAATTTTCGGAGCGCTGCCTCACGGCCGCAAAACGCGCCTGGGCCGCGGCCGAAGCGCACCCGGATCTGCTGGCGACCAATGCCGACAATCACGGCGGCGGCCCGTATGACGACGCCAGCTTGAGCGACGAGCGCTTCTGGGCCGCGTCCGAATTATTCGTCACTACCGGCGACAAGGCGTTCTTCAGCCTGCTCAGCAAGAGCCCGCATTATCTGCAACTGAAGGCCCATGAACGCGAAGTGCCCCAAGCCTTGGATTGGCGCACGACCGATGCGCTCGGTACCCTCACGCTGGCGCTCGCGCCCAGCAGCACACCTGCGGTGCGTGCGGCCAACCGCAAGAGCGTGGTCGCGGTGGCCGAGAAATACCTCGCCCTGTCCAACGCAGACGCTTTCGGCCAGCCGTACGTCGGCAGTCACTACGTGTGGGGCTCGAACTCGTTCATCGTGAACAATGGCCTGATCTTGGCCTACGCCCACGCCTTCACGAAAGATCCGCGCTTCCTCGCCGGCGCGGTCGCCGCCCTCGACTACCTGCTCGGGCGCAACGCGCTCGGCAAGTCGTACGTCACCGGCTACGGCGCACGACCTCTGACGAACCCCCATCACCGGCTCTGGGCCCACTCGATCGACCCGAAGTTCCCCTCACCCCCGCCCGGCGTGCTCTCGGGCGGGCCGAACTCGGATCTGCAGGATCCCTACTCCAAGAGCCTGCACCCGCACTGCATCGGCCAGACTTGCTACGTCGATCACATCGAGGCCTACAGCGCCAACGAAGTGGCCATCAACTGGAACGCAGGCCTGAGCTGGCTGGCCGCGTACGTGAACGCGGCCCTTTAGTACGCACGCGAAGCGCACTGATCGCGGGTGCTCACTCCGCGATCAGCCCGCTCATCATCAGCCGGACGTTGCCCTGAAATTTGGGCAAATCCGCGAGTAGCGCGTCGACGTAGGTTTGCCAATTGACCGCGTCGACCAGCGGATCATCCTCGACCGAGGTCGCGATTTGGGTTCGCCATTTCTCGACCTTGGCCCGCACGCTCGCCTCGGAGAAAGGGCCCGCGAGGAATGCTTCGGTGATGGCTTTTTGACCGTCGTAGACCTGCCCACGCAGGAGCCGCAGCAGCGGGTCACAGTCGATGGCCATCATCCTGTACGGCTGGTTCAAGTTATCGAACCACACCTGGTAGCCGTCACAACTCTTGGTCTTCACGTTCCAGTTTGGGGTGATGTTCAGACCGTTGGCGGCATTGTCGGACCAGAAATTGGGTTCTGGATACCAGAAGCTCTTGTCCAGGTCCCAGGGGATGAGCTTGAACTGTCCGCTCTCGGTGTCGTGGTACCAGTACGAGTTGTGATTGGCGGGCGGCGGACCCCAACCGTAGTAAAACGCCAGCACGCCATCGAAGTCATTGATCGCTCGATTGACGACGATGTAGCGGGCTAGGTAGTCGAAGTCGATGTGCGGCCCAAGCTTCGATGCGAAGTCGCTCTCGGTGGCGGCACGGACCGCGTCTCGGAAAGCCGAGAAGTCCGACACGTCGATGCTCGTCGGATCATCATTGGTTTTGAGCGCCGCTCTCGCAGCATCGTCATTGCTGGCCGGGAACTGCGATGGCCAGAGCTCTTTGTAGAGATTGCCGTCACCGGATTTCGGGAAGCGGTTGGCCGTAAACCTGCCGTCGACCTCTTCGACCGCGGCGAACAGCCCGTGATACTCGCCATTGATGTAGACGCGCGCGTGCACGGCGCGTGGCGCGAGGATACCCATCTCTCGATAGAGCGAATAACCGAGCCGTTCGCGCATCTTGCTCGGGTCCGCCGACATCGCGTGCAAATTCAGCTTCTTCAAGCCATCCAAGCGCGCATCTGGGTCGTACTCGTTGAAGTCGAGCTTCAGCGAAAAGCGCTGACAGACATCGATATTTCCGAAGAACGGTTCGACTCGCACTTTGCGCGTGCCACTGGCTCGGTCCACGCAGCCCCAAATGGAGAATTGTCCCTTGAAGCGCACGGCGATCCAGGGCAGCTCCGTATCGCCGACCCGAAGCGAGGCCTGCACGTAACGGTCCTCGTTGACCGTCGTGTCGTTCACCAGGAGCGTCGACAGGTCCATCAGTTTGTCGTACTCCGCGTCCGAGAAGCTCAGGTAATAGGACTTCACGTCCGACTCCTCGAATACCTCCTCGCCGATCTGTTCTTTGCCGAACGAAGGGACGTCGTTGCCGGCCGCGCCTGCTTCGCTTTCGGGGGCTCCGCCCGACGCAGCGTCGCGTCCGGCAATGGCGTCACCTCCGCCGCGGCCGCTCTCGCTTCCGGCGGCGCCCCCTCCCGCGTGCCCGCTGGCATGTGTCTGGCGGTCTCCGCCGCAGCCGACGGTCGATAGCAAAAGCATGCAAGAGCCGACGAGCACGATTCGAGTGCGAAGCGATGCCGGGTAAGTCATAACCACTCAGACGATATCACTCGGCCGCAAGCCTTGGAATCGCGTACGTCCGAACATCGAGTCGTTCGCCCCTCATATCGGAGGGGTGGCGAGTTCCGACGCCTTCGGACTGATTGCGACAGGACATTCCTACACTCAAATTGGCTTTTTCGTGGGCGGCACGTGATTCCGCGATCCAGACCCCGCCCTCCGCCCATTGAATACGGGCAACGACTGGTGCGTCGCTCGCGAGCTTCGGCTTCGCGGTGATCTCTCGTGCGCAGAACCAGCGTGCGCTTCCACAACGAAAGGGGCTCTGTGATGAAACAAGGTCGAAGTGTATTTTGCGTCAGCCTGGTCGGCGCGTTCTGCTGGGGCGGTTGCGCGGACACGGGTCCGTCCGGCGCGGAGGAACAGCTCACGACGCAGGGCGCTGCATTGGAGAGCAGCGCTGAAAAATCGGCAAATTCCGCCACGCCCAGCACGGCCAGCGTCGATGCCAGAGCCAGCCTAGGGGTGCTTTCGGCGATCGCGGTGGGCGCGAACGCAGCCGCTTGGGACGGCGATCTACTCGATCGAAAGGTGCCGGCTCTGTTGGAAGACGCGGGCATTCAACTACTGCGTTATCCAGGCGGCTCGCTCGCCGACAACTATCACTGGCTCTCGAATACTCCCGATGATCCGAGCGTCGGCGGCGTGGATCCGAGCAACACCTTCGACGCCTTCATGTCCGTCGCGGAGCGCACGGGAGCGCGCGCCATGATCACCGTCAACTACGGTTCTGGTACCCCCCAAGAAGCCGCCGATTGGGTACGCTACGCAAACGGCGGTTGTCACGGCTATCGCGGCCCCAAACCGACCTATCCGGGCGCGAGCCGCCTGGGTCACGACTATGGCATTCGCTATTGGGAAATAGGCAACGAGCTATACGGCGACGGCACTTACGGCGCGACCTGGGAAGTCAACCACAAGCCCCACGATCCGACCACTTACGCGAACGGCGTGGTCAGCTACAGCGCGGCGATGAAGGCGGCCGACCCAGCGATTCGCATCGGCGCGGTGCTGACGGCGCCGGGGAACTGGCCCGACGGGCAAACCAACGCGGCGTCGCCCCAAGCCTGGAACGATACGGTGCTGCCGATCGCGTGTAGCGCGCTCGATTTCGTCAGTATTCATTGGTATGCGCAGGGGCCGAGCGGCGAATCGGACTCCGGGTTGCTCGCTGCCCCACAGAACGGCGCAGCCACCCCCGTCAGCTACACGCCGAGTATCCCCGACATGATCGCGAGCTTGAAGTTCCAGCTACAAAAATATTGCGGCGCGCACGCCAGCCAAGTGCAGCTCATGGTCACCGAAACCAACTCGGTCTCGTACAACCCGGGCAAACAGACCACGAGCGTCGTCAATTCGCTGTTCTTGGCCGATCAGGTGCAGACTTGGCTCGAAAACGGCGTCACCAACGTGGACTGGTGGGCGGTTCACAATAGCCCCTTCGACGGCAACGCCGACCCGGCGCTGTACGGGGAGTACCAGTTCGGAGATTACGGACTCTTGTCGCGCGGCTTGACGACCGATAGCGGCGCGCTCGAGCCGCCCGCCCAAACGCCTTTCCCGGCGTACTACGGCTTGCAAATGCTGTCCCATTTGGGTCACCAGGCGAAGAGCCAGCCGCTCGGCGTCAGCTCGTGGACACCACTGGTTTCGGTCCACGCGGTGAAGCAAGTGAACGGCAAGATCCACGTGCTGCTGATCAACAAGAGTCCCAGTGAGGCGTTCAGCGTCTCCGTATCGCTGAACGGCGCATCCACGCGCGGCGTCGCCCAAGTGTTCAGCTACGGAAAGGAGACGGCTGCGATTCGGAAGAGCTCGCTGAGAGTGCAGGGTTCAGCCTTTGCGATCAGGGTGTCGCCATACTCGATGACGACCGTACAGCTGCCTTGAATTGGGCTGAAATTCGCGACTTCTAGACGAGGCGGGGCGTGTGCTTTTTTTGCCAGCAGGCAGCGAGCAGCTTGGGTAGAGTCAGGACATGGTCCACGGGTGGTTTCAGAGTGCCTTGCTGCCTTTCGTCGGTGCGCTCGTGCTTTCTTGCCAAACGCCGGCCACCACGAGCACTGGAGCGAAGCCCATCATGCCCTCCTCGTCTTCCACCCCTACGTCGTCGCCCAGCTCCTCGGTTAGGAGCTTCGAAGAAGACGTCGAGTTTCTGACGAAACACGGCCAAATCAAAGTGCTGAGCGCGGCGAGCGGCGGGCGCATCGCCGTGTCCAGCCAATACCAAGCCCGGGTCATGACCAGCGCGGTCGGCTCCGGCAAAGCCAGCCTCGGCTTCATCAATCGGCAGTTCATCGAGGCCGGGCAAACGGGCACCCCGTTCGACAACTACGGTGGTGAAGATCGCTTCTGGCTCGGCCCCGAAGGCGGCCAATACGGGCTGTACTTCCCGGCCTCGAAACCATTCAGCTTCGAATTTTGGCAAACGCCGCACGAGCTCCAAGAGGGCGCGTGGCAAGTGCGCGCCGAGAGCGCAACGAGCATCACGTATGCGCATGCGTTTTCGGTCAGTAACTACGAACAGCGCGCATTCAACCTGGAAGTCGAGCGCAAGCTCAGCTTGCTCTCCGCCGAGGAGGCCGCAAAGCGGCTGGGCGTGGCGCTCTCCCCCACCCTGAGCTGGGTGGGGTTCTCGAGTGAGAACAAGCTCAGCAACACGGGCCCCGATCCGTGGCAGGAGGCCAGCGGTCTGCTCAGCGTGTGGATCTTGGGCATGTTCGCGCCGGTGCCGGGAACGCAGGTGATCGTGCCCTTCGAAACGGGCGCGACCGGCACGATCGTCAATGACACCTACTTCGGCAAAGTGCCGGCGGACCGCCTACGCGTGAACCAGCAGAAGGGCTTCCTCGCGTTCCGCGCCGATGGCCAATATCGCAGCAAGATTGGCTTGGGCCCGGCCCGCGCCAAGCGCGCCCTCGGCAGCTACAGCGAACCCGCGCAGTTACTCACGCTCGTTTTGTACAGCAAGCCCAGCGGCGCGACGCGCTACGTGAACAGCATGTGGGAGCATCAAAGCGCGCCCTACGCGGGCGACGTGATCAACAGTTACAACGATGGCCCGCCCGCGCCGGGCAAGCCGCCGCTGGGCGGCTTTTACGAGATCGAATCGAGTTCACCGGCGGCCGCGCTCGCGCCGGGTGAATCGCTCACGCACGAGCACCAGACGTATCACTTCAGCGGCCCGCGCGTGGAGCTCGAAGCGCTCGCACAGCAGGTCCTGGGCATGAGCCTTTCGGACCTGCCGCGCTGAGTGCCGCTAGCTAGCGGAATGCACCGCGACGGACTAACGTGAGGCAAAATGTTTCGTCCCATCCTTGGATCCTCGGTCCGAGGGTCGAAAGGAACTCGGGCGCCCCCTGGACAACGAGGGGTTCGCTTCGACTGCTGCATGCTGCAACGGCTGCAACGACGAAGAACGCCGCGATCAACCCACCGCGCATGGACTCGAACATCGCGCACGAGAGCCCCTGCCTCTAACGGACCGCGAGCACGCGGTGTCAGCCGCACGTGGGTTCACCAAGTCCTTTCGTATCGAAATCCGTCTATTCGCACGCCTGCCCGATAGCCCATTGCCTCGATGGACTTGTCCTGCGCGGATCGCGTAAGAAACCGTTCGAGAGCATCTGCGATTGCCTTGGTCGTATATGGAACGACCTCCTGAAAATTCTCGCGCGGATCCGAACCGATCCTGACCGCAGCATCATGTAGCAACGAAAGAACCGTGAGATCATCGCGAGGGTCCGCCTTCCATCCCTCGGCTGCAAGCGCCACCAGCCCGAGGAAAAGGTTTGCCCTGGATACGAGACGCACAGCCAGCGATGCCATTCGCTCGGCAAACACGATTAGCAAACGTGACAGCGTATCATCCACTTGTAGGCCAAGTCGTTGGCGCTCCAATGGCGTTGCCGCAATGAAGGCATTTAACAGTGCGCTGATCGAACTATCCAGCTCGCACGGTAGCGCACGGCCGCCGTAGCCGATGGGATCTTGTTCGCGAACCGCCAACAAAGTGGCCTCCAACTCGGTCATTCCGCGCCCATCCTCCAGTCTTCGAGGGCCTGAAACAAGTAAGAACAGCCGGAGCTTTTGGCGTGGCGCATCTCGTCAGTGGCGCAACCTGGCACTCACGCGGACAGCCGTGTCAGTCGAGACTCAAAGCGGCTGCTGTGGCAGCTTTGAGTCTGCGACGCTCAGGCCTGCGCGCGTTCGAGTCTTGCTTCGGCCGCCAACACGGCCTCTGCCAGCGAAGGATCGACGGGCGCGACCAGCGACACGACGTCTTCAGGTGAAGCGCCGGCTTCGATTGCCGTGCGCGCGGCGGCCGAGCCGGTGAGCAAGTCGAACGCCGGAACTTCGGTCTCGAACTCGTAGGGAGTGGTACGAAACGCGAAGGCTTCGGGCGCTTGGGCGCGGGCCAACGCGATCAGCCGTAAGTAAGTCGCGACCGGGCGGAACAAGAGGGGGTTGGTCACGTGCAGCATCACGCCGCGACAAGTTTGACCGGCGTGCTTTTCGAAGCTCGGACGGAACGCGACCGGGCGCACCTGAACGCCCGGGGAGCCGGATGCGATCAGCGCCTCGGCGAGCGCGTCACCATCCAAAAATGGCGCGCCCACCAGCTGAAACGGCGCCGTCGTGCCGCGGCCCTCGGACAAATTGGTGCCCTCCACGAGGCAGCCACCGGGATAAACCAGCGCGGTTTCAGCCGTGGGCATGTTGGGCGAGGGCATCACGAATGGACGGCCCCACGCTTCCGCACCGCGGTGCCGCTCCCAACCGAGCAACGACACGACGGAGAGCGCGCCCTCTGCGCCGAGTGGTTTGCCGTCGCGCTCGATGAATTGAGCGAGCAGCTCACCGATGCTGAGCGCGTGGCGGATCGGCAACGCCTCCAGGCCAACGAACGACAAGAAGCCCTCCTGCTGAGGTGCGCCCTCGAGCGTGGCCGGATCACCAGAGATCGGATTTGGACGGTCGAGCACGACGGTGTGAATCGAAGCAGCGCTGGCTGCGCGCGCGGCGAGCAGGGCGGTCCACGCGTAGGTGTAGTAACGGCTACCCACGTCCGCGAGATCGATCAAGAGCAAGTCGATCTCGCCGAGTTGCTCGGCCGTCGGCGTGAGCGCTTCTTTGGTCTTTCCGTACAGACTGAAGATCGGTGTCTTGCCTTCCGCGGCCTCGGAGCCGACGGCTTCTTCGGCTTGCGCTGCCGCTTCGAGCCCGTGTTCGGGCGCGAAGATCAAGCGCGGAGACGCGCCCAGCTCTTCGAGCACGCTGAGCAAATGCCGCCCACGCCGGTCCACGGCGGCGGCGTGAGTGAGCACGCCCAAACGGCTGCCGCGCAGGCGGCGACGGAGGCCTGAGAGCTGGCCGGTGAACAGTTGATCGACTCCGCAAAGCATGGTGGGTGGTCCTTGTCTGGTAGGCGGCGGGGCCGGCTGAGCGCTTCGGTCGGCCCGCCCTGGTTTCCGAGAACCTGCGGGATTCCCTATCAGATCCGCGGGGATAACGAAATGTGAGGCGAGCGCAGGCCACTACGCAGTAGTTGCTGGATCGAGCTGGGTAAGCTAGCATTTTTTGCACAGTGCGCCGCGTCCTAGTTGTCGATGATGAAGAGAATCTACGACTAGTGCTGCGCACTTTGCTCCGGCGCCACGGTTACGAGGTCGAGACCGCGGAAAGTGGCGAGGATGCCCTGAGCATGGTCGATTCCTTCGGCCCGGACGTGGTGCTGACCGACGTGCGCATGCCCAAGATGGGCGGGCTCGACCTGCTGACGACGCTCAAGGCCAAGGGCAACGAGGCCACCGTGATCGTGATGAGCGCGTATGGCAACATGGACTTGGCGCTCGAAGCGATGAAGGCAGGCGCGTACGACTACGTGCAAAAGCCGTTCAAGCCTGACGAAGTCGTGCTCGCGCTGCGCAAGGCCGAAGAACGTGAGCTGCTCCGACGCGAGAACCGCGCCCTGCGCGACGAAATTCGAAAAGAGCATCGCTTCGACGACATCTTGGCCAAGAGCCAGAAGATGCTCGACATCTTCCGCACCATCTCCAAAATCGCCGAATACAAAACCACCGTGTTGGTCGCGGGCGAGAGTGGCGTGGGCAAAGAGCTGGTTGCGCGCGCCATCCATCACCGCAGCTCCCGCCGCGGCGGTTCGTTCGTGGCCGTCAACTGCGGGGCGATCCCGGAGAACCTGCTGGAGAGCGAGCTGTTCGGCCACAAGAAGGGCGCCTTCACCGACGCCGTGCAAGACCGACGCGGGCTGTTCGAAGAAGCCGACGGCGGGTCGTTGTTCTTGGACGAGATCGGCGAACTGCCCCTCGCGCTGCAGGTGAAGCTATTGCGCGTGCTGGAAGAAGAGAAGATCCGCCGCGTGGGCGACGTGCGCGACATCAAGATCGACGTGCGCATCATCACGGCCACGCATCGCGATCTTTTGGCCGAAACCAAGGCCGGGCGCTTTCGAGAAGACCTATTTTATCGCCTGAACGTGCTGCCGATCCTGGTGCCACCCTTGCGCGATCGGCGGGAAGACATTCCGCTTTTGATCGACCATTTCGTGGCCCGCAACAACGTGCGCCTGGGCACCTCGATCCGCGGTCTGGACACCGAATCTCGCCGTTTGCTCTTCGAGTACCCCTGGCCGGGCAACGTGCGCGAGCTGGAGAACACCATCGAGCGAGCGATGGTGCTAGCCGAGGGCGATCAGATCGTCGCTCAAGATCTGCCGGAGCGGCTGCGTGAAGCGCGCGATCCGGTCCAGACTCAGCTCGCGAGCGGTGAGCTGAGCGTCAAGAAGACGATGCGCATCGTGGAGGAGATCTTGATTCGACGCGCGCTCCAGCGCACCAAGGGCAACCGCACGCGCGCGGCCGAGGTCTTGGAGATCAGCCACCGCGCCCTGCTCTACAAGATCAAAGACTACCAGATCACCGATCTTTGACCGCGGCTTCGACTTCCGCGGTCGTTTTCGGGATCGCCCGGGTCAACACTTCCGAGCCGTTTTCAGTGACCAACACGTCGTCCTCGATGCGGATGCCGCGCACATCGGCAAACTCCGCCAGGCGCTGGCGATCGAGCGCGGATTCGAGGCCCCCGAGCTCGCTTTCGTTCGAGAGCAGAGCCGGAATTTGGTAGAAGCCAGGTTCGATGGTCACGCACATGCCGGCTTTCAAATCACGATCCAGCCGCAAGTAGCGGTCGCCAGCGTTGGTGCTGCGCACACGGCCGGGCGCATAGCCGGCCCGATCGCCGAGATCCTCCATGTCGTGCACGTCCAAGCCGAGCAGGTGGCCGATGCCATGCGGGAAGAACAGCGCGGCCGCCCCTCGTGCATACAAGTCGTCCAGATCGCCACGAAAGATGCCGAGCTCGATCAAACCGCGCAGCAGCTCGAGACCCGCGGCGCGGTGCACGTCCAAGTAGCGCACGCCCGGCTTGACCGCGGCGATCGCCGAGAGCTGCGAGGCGAGCACGACGTCGTAGATCGCGCGCTGGGTGCTCGAAAATTCGCCACGCGCCGGCCACACGCGCGTCACGTCCGAAGCCCAGCCTTCGGGCGTTTCCGCGCCTACGTCGGCCAGCAACAGATCGTGCTCTGCGAGCAAGCCATCGTGCCGCTCGTTGTGCAGGACCTCGCCGTGCCCGGTCACGATCGAATTGTACGAGCAAACGCAGCCCGAGCCGATGATGGCGGCTTCCATGGGCGCGCGCACGGCGAACTCACGCATACCGGGCCGCGTGGCGCGCATGCCGGCGCGATGCGCGCGCTCCGCGACCCGCGCCGCAAAGCGCAGCTGGGCGATGGCCGCCGCGTCGTGCTCCAGACGCAGCTCCATCACCGCGTCCCCCAGGTCGCGATCCAAGCCTTCGAGCTCGAAGCCCGAGCCGTGGATCACGTCGCGACCGATCAACTCGGTTTGCCAGTTCGAGCTCTCGGCGTCTTGCGCGGGCAAGGTGGCCAGAAAATCGGGTACTTTCAGCTCGTCGATCGGGCGCACGTCGAGTTCGAGCTCGCGCGACAACTCATCCAGCCCCGGTTGTCGCCCCGCCCACAGCTCGGCCTCGGGGTCGGGGCGCGGCGCGAAAAGGGTCGCGCTTCCATCTCCAACCAAGAGCGCCGCGCCTTCGATGGCCCGGCCCACGAAATACAGAAAATGACTCTCTGCGCGGAACGGATAGCGATTGCCGGCAAAGTTTCGAGGCCGTGCCAGCCCGGAAACGAACAGCGCGGGCCCCACAAATCGGGCAGAAAGGCGATTTCGACGAGCAGCGAACGCGGGGGCAGCGGTGACGGGCGGGAGCATCGAGCGCGAGTCTAGCGGATAAAGCGCGCCGTTCATCCCGGGCCGTGCACTTCACGCCCCGTGGCAGCGCTTATTTCGCGGACAATTCTGGTCGTTTCCAATGCTTGCGCGACGGCGCACATCTTGCTACCGCATAGTGGTGGGACCCGTCTCGACTCGCCTCGAAGATCTGCGCCGCGAGCGTGGGACGTTGCTCATGGGAGTGCTGAACGTCACTCCTGATTCGTTCTTCGATGGCGGTCGCTACGACGACGTGAAGAGCGCCGCGCAGCGCATCGATCAGTTGCTGGCTGACGGCGCCGATCTGATCGACGTCGGCGCCGAATCCACGCGTCCGGGCGCCGCCGCCGTCCCGGCAGACGAGCAGGTCGCACGCCTCGAGCCCGCGCTGCGCCACGCCTTGCACCGCGGCGCGCTGGTATCGGTCGATACCGCCAGCGCCGCGGTCGCGCGCCATGCGCTCGGGCTCGGCGCGCAGCTGATCAACGACGTGTCTTGTCTGGCGGACGCCGATTTGGCGCGCGCCTGCGCCGAGCACGGCGCGCCGTTGATCCTCATGCACGCGCGCGGCCCCGCCGCGAGCATGGCCGGTTTTTCGGTCTATCCAGACTCTGGTTATCAGGACGTCGTGGCCGACGTTCGCCGTGAATGGCGAGCCGCGCGCGCCCGCGCGCTGGCCGTCGGCATGGCGAGCGAAGACGTGTACTTCGATCCGGGGCTCGGCTTCGCCAAGAACGCGCGTCAGTCGTACACGCTGCTCGCGCGCCTGGCCGAGTTCCAAAGCGAGGGCCTGATGGTCGTGGGCGCGAGCCGCAAGTCGTTCCTGGCCTCGGTCGACGGAGCGCCGCCCGAAGGGCGGCTCGGCGGCAGTGTCGCGGCCTGCCTGCTCGCCGCCGCACGCGGAGCCGCGATCGTGCGCGTGCACGACGTGCGTGAGGTGCGCCAAGCGCTGCGCGTGACCGCCGTGGTCGAAAGCGAGAGCAGGCGCTCGGCGAGCGAGCCGGCAGAGGCCGCTCATGCTGGATAGCCTGTACGCCTTCTTCGAGTCGCTCACGCCGCTGCAGGTCGTGCGCGATGTGCTGGATATTTTCCTGGTCTATTACATCGTGTACCGCGCGCTTTTGGTGCTGCGCGGCACCCGCGCGATGCAAGTCGGCGTGGGCCTGGCGATGGTGTTCGTGCTGTACATCGTCGCGCAGCTGCTCCAGCTCGTGACCGTGCTCAACATCATGGGCGCGCTGATCTCGAGTATGATCTTGATTATCGTGGTCGTGTTCCAGAACGACATTCGGCGCGGCCTGCAGCGCGTGGGCAGCCGCGCGTGGTTCGGCGGCTTGGTCCGCACCCAAGAGTCCAAGTTGATCGACGCGGTGGTCGAAGCGGCCACTGATCTGGCTCGGCACCGCATCGGCGCGCTGATCACCTTCGAGCAAGACGCCAACTTGGACGAGTTCGTGGGCGTGCACAAAGGTCACGTGCTCGATGCCCAAGTCACGCGCGAGCTGCTCGTCACTCTGTTCATTCCCGAAGGCGTGAACAAGCTGCACGATGGCTCGGTCATCATTCGCAACTATCGCATCGCCAAGGCCGGCGTGTTCTTCCCCATGCCCGAAGGGCGCGTAGTCGACGACAGCTTCGGCTCGAGGCATCGGGCCGCGCTCGGCATCACCGAGGAGACCGACGCCGTGGTCGTGATCGTCAGCGAAGAGCGGGGCACGATCAGCTTTTGCTTCAACGGCAACATCGCCAGTAACCTCGACGGCGCGAAGCTGCGCACCATGCTGGAAGCGATCTTCAGCCCCAAGGTCCGGAAAAAGAGCAGAAAGGCCCCCACCAAGACGCTGCGCGACGGCGTCTCGGCCGACGCCCCGCTTTCCCGCCGCACGCTGGACGCCGTAACCTCCCGCCGCGGTGGCGACTCGGCCGACAGCGCGCGCCTCTCGCGTCGCTCGGTCGAGCCCGAAACTGCGGCCCATCCGCGCATCAGCTTGGCCGAACCCGAGCCTTCCCCGGCGCGCCCTCGCGTCCGTCCCACGAGCGAGGCTCCGCCGCCCTTGCGACCTTCGATCCCTCCGCCGCCGGTGGCGATCGCACCCTTGCGCACGCCCATCACGACCTCGACCCCGGATTCGCGAGCACGCGTCGGCAGTGATCCCGATGCCAGCGACGATCCCTCCGACGACGGTGGCTCTCGCCAAAGTGAGCCGTGATGCTGTCCTCCCTGTTCGCCAGCGCGCTCACCTTCCTGCGTGAGTCCTTCAGTGAAAACCTGGGCCTCAAGGCGCTAGCCCTCACCTTCGCGCTCGGTTTGTTCGCGTTCTTGCAAGGCCAAACGGACGAACAACAGCGCACGATCCCAGTGCCGATCGTGATGCGCTTACCGCCGGAGAGCGCCGAGCGCGAGCTGATGACGCCCATCCCCGCCAGCATCCACGTGACCTTGCGCGGCCCCGCCCGCGCCATCGATCGCCAGATTCAAACCGGCATCGTGCCAATCGAGATCGATCTCCGGGACGGGCACCGCGAACAGATCGGGTTCGAGCCCAAAGCCTTCTCTTTTCCGCCCGAAACCACGATCACCATCATCGATCCGCCAGCCATCGAGCTGGAATGGGAAGACGTGGTCACCCGTCAAATCCCGCTGCAAGCCGCGATCACGGGCCAACCCGCCGAAGGTTACGTGGTGAAGGGCGAGCCGGATGTCGATCCCACGCAGCTGACCGTGCGCGGTCCGGTCAGCGTCGTGGAGGTGATGCAATTCGCACGGCTCTCCGCGTTCGACGTGTCCGGGCTGAGCGCCGGCGTACACCGCCGCCGGATCGCGATCGACGCTCCACCGGTTCGCGCCCGCTACATCGGCCCGGCCTCGGCGAACGTCAGCGTCACCGTGGCGCGCCGCGTGAGCGAAGCCAAATTCGAGAATCGTCCGGTCGAAGTCGTCGGCATGCCCGGCAGCGGAACCGTGCCGCGAACCGTAGACGTGACCGTCAGTGGTCCCCCCGAGGTCATCCACGCGCTCAAAGCCGAACAGGTGATCCCGCGCGCGGATCTGAGCAAACTCGGCAATCTGGATCTGAAGAAGCACGGCTCGGCCGTGGTCAAAGTCAGCGTCGAACTCGGGCACGCCGATGCCGAACTGCAGCCTCCGAGCGTAACCGTCAAGTGGTAGAGAGAGTGGGCGCTCGCAATCCAGCAGCGCAGCTCACGATCCGTCGCACGTGCCGCTTAGAGGGATCGAAATCGTTGGGAAAGCAGGCCGCTCTTTTGTTGGCGCCGAGATTCACTCACACTCACATTGGCGTGCTGGGGTAGACTCGCGAAAAAATCGAGTTCGAATTCCAATGCCGATCGGTTAGCAGCTCAAGGGATCGAAATCGTTTGGGAAAGCAGGCCGCTCTTTTGTTGGCGCCGAGCATCACTCACACTCACATTTGGCGCGGTGGGGTAGACTCGCGAAAAAATCGAGTTCGAATTCGCTCATGGGTCAACGCGGCGAGAGTGGAAAATTGGCGCGGCAAAATAAGATCGCGGATGCTCGTGTCCGTACTTGTAAGTCCGCGATCGA